>Ga0334892_1001106_pt1 | contig 24999 bp, 26 predicted proteins | sample GraSluR3_MG_4_FD_207213 | JGI IMG/M metagenome (GOLD analysis project Ga0334892, IMG submission 207213) | Sludge microbial communities from methane-producing bioreactor in Wageningen University, Netherlands - Granular Sludge_15_04-R3 | ecosystem: Engineered > Bioreactor > Anaerobic >...
TTTAGCTGTGTCTTGGGATTTAGATTTTCTAATAGTTGCAATAACCTCGTCTAGCATATCTAAGGCTTTAAGTAACCCTTCTAAGATATGTCCTCGATATCTTGCTTCTGCAAGATCAAATTCATATCTCCTTATTGTTACTACTAGTCTGAAGGATAGGAATAACTCTAGGAACCTTCTTAAAGGTAGTGTTTTTGGCTCTTGCTCTACAAGTGCAATCATGTTGGCATTAAACACCTTCTGCATCTCTGTATACTTATAGAGTTTGTTTAGTACTGCTTTTGGCTGTGCATCCTTTTTGAGAATAATGACTAATCTCATTCCTTCTCTACTTGATTCGTCTCGAATATCTGCAATACCCTTTATTTTCTTATCTTTAACAAGATCCGCAATCTTCTCTGTCATGTGAGCCTTGTTAACTTGGTAAGGGATTTCAGTAACCACTATGTGGTACCTATTCTTCTTGCCTTCTACAATAGAGGCCTTAGCTCTCTGTAGGATTCTTCCTCTACCGGTGGCATAAGCATTTAAGATTTCTTTTTGGTTGTATATTGTGCTCCCTGTTGGGAAGTCTGGTCCTGGAATTATCTCTATTAGTTCGGAAGGTGTTATGTCAGATTTGAATTCTGGGTAGAGAACCTCTTCTTTCTTTTTTAATTCTGCCCTAAGTTCATCAATATGAAGTTGAAGATTTAAGTCGTCTTTACCGATATAGTTCTCTAAGTAGTCTATTGGCTTGGAATTTAGTGTTTCTGGAATCTCTTCCTTAGCTTCCTTTTTCTTTCTCAAGTCGTTGTATACCGCTTTCCCTTCCCATTTGTTGCCCTGCTCTATCATTTTTTGTAGAGCATCTATTAACTCTGTTAAGTTATGAGGAGGAATCTTTGTTGCCATACCTACGGCAATACCATCACTACCATTTGCCAAGACATTTGGAAATAGTGCTGGTAATACAGTAGGTTCTAATCTAGTACCATCATAGTTAGATACATATGTAACTGTTCCTTTACTTAGGTCATCTAACAAGGCAGGTGTAATCTTTGCCATCCTAGCCTCGGTATATCTCATTGCTGCTGGTGAGTCACCATCTATGGAACCAAAGTTTCCTTGTCCATCTACAAGAGGATATCTTGTGGAGAAATCCTGTGCCATTTTTACCAATGTTGGATAAACGACAGATTCTCCGTGTGGGTGGTAGTTACCAGATGTATCTCCAGCTATTTTTGCAGACTTTCTGTAGTGTGCATTAGGATGAAGGTTTAGGTCATTCATTGCGACCAAAATCCTTCTTTGTGAAGGCTTAAGTCCATCCTTTACTTCTGGTAAGGCTCTTGAAACAATAACAGACATAGAGTAGTCAAGATAGTTAGCTTTCATTTCGTCAACGATTGACCTTGCGACCGTAGTTCCTGGCTTAAATGTCAAATCTACATCTAAATTGTTATTTTCTTCCTTTTTTATATCTTTTTCGTCAGTCATTGTTTTAAACGTCTAAATTAGCACTAGCTGCATAAGTTTGTATAAATCTTCTTCTTGGTGGAACTTCTGCTCCCATGAGCATTTCAAATGTTTTTTCTGCCTCTTCCGCATCCTGTATCTCTACTCTCTTTAGTACTCTTGTCTCAGGGTTCATGGTTGTTTCCCATAGTTGCTCAGGATTCATCTCTCCTAGTCCTTTAAATCTGTTTTCTACTGGGACACTTCCTTCCTGTTTCGCTTTCTTGACGAAAGTATCTTTGTCTGCGTCGTTTATGAAATAGTATTTCTTTTTACCTATTTCTACCTTATGTAAAGGAGGCTGTGCTACATATACATAACCTTCTTTAATAAGAGGTTTGAAGAATCTAAATAGCAAAGTTAAAACCAAGGTTGTAATGTGCAGACCATCTACGTCAGCGTCACTCATTATAATTATCTTGTGGTATCTCAATTTGGAGATATCTAGAGTTTCGCCAATACCAACACCTAAGGCCGTTGTTACATCATTGAATTCGTTGTTAGAAAGGACTCTGTCTACCCTATATTTTTGTGTGTTCATGATTTTACCTCTCAATGGCAGAATGGCCTGAGTATGTCTGTCTCTTCCTTGTTTTGCTGAGCCACCTGCAGAGTCTCCCTCTACTATGAATAGCTCACTAACGGCAGGATCATTACTGGTACAGTCGGCTAGTTTTCCTGGTAGTGTTGTGGATTCTAGTGCACTCTTTCTAATCACAGCATCTCTTGCGGCTTTTGCTGCTGCTTTTGCTTTATTTGCCAGAACAGCTTTACCAACAATATCTTTTGCTTCTCTAGGATTTTCCTCTAAGTATGTTGTTATTTCGTCTCTTACAACTCTTGCTACAACACTCTTTACCTCTGGGTTATTAAGCTTTATTTTTGTCTGACCTTCAAATTGCGGGTCTGCAACCTTAACAGATACGACGGCAGTTAGGCCCTCTCTCACGTCATCTCCATTAAGATTCCCGTCTACACCTCTTAATAGCTCCTCCTTTTGAGCGTAATTGTTAAAAGCACTAGTTACAGCAGTTCTGAAACCGGCTAGATGTGTACCTCCTTCTGGGTTTACAATGTTGTTTGTGTAGCATCTAACATCCTCTTCCATTCCATCGGTATATTGCATCGCTACTTCAACTACGACATCCTCGTCCGTCTTATTAATGTAAAGAGGTTCTTCTCCGATTAATTTGCTATCTATGTTTAAGAACTGAACATAAGATTTAATTCCATCTTCAAAATAGAGGTCATATCTTTTCTCTTCCTCTTCGGTTTGATCTATTACAGATATTCTTAACCCAGCAGTTAAGTATGCATGTTGTCTACATTTCTTAACTATTGCGTCAAAGTCGAATTCTGTTTCAGAAAATATTGTTGGATCTGGTGCAAAGGTGTGCTCCGTTCCTGTCTCTTTGGTATCCCCTATCCTTTTAACGGGTGCTACAGGGACTCCTCTTTCATATCTTTGTGTATATATTCCTCCGTCAAAGTGAACTGTTGTTTGCATCCATTCAGAAAGGGCGTTTGTACACTTCATACCTACTCCATGTAAACCACCAGACACTTTGTAAGCGCCTTTCTCAAACTTACCTCCTGCGTGAAGATTAGTCATAACTGTCTCTAATGTTGAGACCTTTGTTTCGGGATGCTTATCTACTGGAATACCTCTACCATTATCTTTAACGGTTAAGGAGCCATCTTTGTTTAGGATAACCCAGATGTTTTTACAGTATCCTGCGATAGCCTCGTCTACAGAGTTGTCTAAAATCTCTGTAAAGATGTGATGAAGCCCATGCTTGTCGGTAGAACCGATATACATAGCAGGTCTTTTTCTGACTGCTTCTAAACCTTTTAAAACTTGGATATCTGAAACTTTGTATCCGGATTTTTCGGCCATATTCTATCTAGAGTATGTAATTTAAATCTCGCACCTTGAACTTTACATTTTACCTGTTTTTAGCCTGAATGTTAAGTCTTAAGCTGCATAATCATGGCTTCCAGAGTGAGCTTTCTATTGCAGTTTGAAGAGATTTTTTCTCTACTCTTTTCCACTACCTTGAGAAATTCTAAGTTCCTCTGGGAACTATCAATGTTACCATTTTTTATATCTAATTCAAGTTGTTCTCTGAGGCTCTCCTCTATGCCGTTTATGAAGGTGAGGGAATTCTCTTTATTCTCAGAATATTCTTCAATTATGTTGAATTGTTCTATTGAGGATAGTTCGAAAAAAGTTTCCATAACATTTTCGATCTCGCTCTTGTCTGCTGTGGTGTCTCCCTCCTTTTCCGTTTCTTTCTTGGGGTAAAGAACCACCCCTCTGGATCTTATTGTGGGTAACAGATTTTTTTCATTGTCTACGCAAAGGATGTATACAGAGGTTTCTGAGGAATCCTCGAGGCTTTTTAGCATTGAATTTTGCGCCTGATGTGTCAGCTTCTGAGCATTCAGTATTATTCCTGCCTGAACCTCCTCTTGGAAGGGTTTAAACCTCATTGATTGTTGTAGCTCTTTTACTTCCTCTATCCCTATTGAGTTTTTATCTTCAGGATTTAATATGTGTATGTCTGGAGAATCTGAGATTTCCTTACCGAATAATTTGATAAGAAGCCTTTTTAGCTCTTGTTTTTGCAGGCGTTCTTTTTTGTTTGCAATTATATAAGTCATTCTAAATTCTACCACATAAGGAGGTTCAGAATTCAGAGATATTCTCGGATAGTTGACTATCCTTCGGGATTGACTTAAACTGAAAAGAGATAATATTTGTACAAAATCTGCCCAATGGCTGCCGTAACTTCACTACTGAGGCATCTTCAAAATAGTGGATTAATAGATGACAATGACGTAAGTAAGATTGTCCTTGAGAAAAGCCGTTCGCAGAAACCAGAAGAGGTTATATTGCAAGAGCTTGGTTTGGCTACAGAAGTAGACATTGCTAAGAGTAAGGCAGAAATTTTCGGAATCCCCTTTGTTGATCTAGGAGAAGCTAGTGTAACAGAAAGTGTTTTGGGGGAGGTTAATGTAGATAGTTTGAACAAGTATAGAGCTGTTCCTTTTGAAAGAGGAAAGGATTTTGTAAAGATTGCAATGCAGGATCCCTTTGATGTGCAAGCGACACAGGCTTTGCAGAGAAAATATCCTCCAGGGACTAGGATACAGGTTTATATTGCTACTAGAGAGGCAATAAATTCTATCCTAGACAGAAGGGTTGGAGATGTTATGAGTTCAGAGGTTTCTGAAGCTCTCGAAGATGTGGATGTCCCTATTACCGAAATTAGTGAGGATCCTAACCTTTTTTCTAGTTCAGATTTGTCTTCAGCCCCTGTTGCTAGAATTGTTAACTCGATGTTGCAGTATGCTGTTACCTCGAAGGCCTCAGATATTCATATAGAACCTTTGGAAAAAAGAGTTAGGGTTAGGTTTAGAATCCACGGTGTTATGACAGAAAGACTTACATTGCCAAAGAATCTTGCCCCTGCAATTGTTTCTAGAATTAAGATACTGTCCAACCTTAAAATAGATGAAAGAAGGTTGCCACAGGATGGTAGATTTCCTATTAAAATAGAAGATACCAAGATAGACTTGCGTGTTTCTGTCATGCCTACAATTCATGGAGAGAAGGTTGTTATGAGACTTCTTGAGTCTGAGTCTAGTGAGATAACTCTTGAGACAACGGGGTTGAGGGGCAATGCTTATAAAACTTTTATAGACGCTTTGAGTGTTACAAATGGTATCTCATTGATTACTGGTCCTACTGGTAGTGGTAAAACTAGAACTTTAGCATCTTCCCTTATTAAGGTTAACGATCCTAAGGTAAATATTATCTCTCTTGAAAACCCTGTTGAAATTAGAATCCCTGGTGTAACTCAGATCCAGATTAATCCAGATATTGGTCTTACATTTGCTAACGGTTTGAGATCTGTATTGAGACAGGACCCGGACATAGTAATGGTTGGAGAGATTAGAGATGAAGAAACTGCAGAACTTGCTGTGCAAGCTTCTCTTACTGGTCACTTGGTACTATCTACTTTACACACAAACAGTGCTGCTGCAGCTATCCCGAGGCTTCTAGATATGGGTGTAGAATCTTATCTTCTTGCTTCTACACTCCGTTGCATTGCTGCTCAGAGATTGCCTAGAAGAATTTGTAAGGATTGTATGGAAGCATACCCTGCCCCTCCAGAAGTAGTTAAGAATATTAAAGAGGTTTTAGCAGGCAAACAGGAGTTTGACATTGTCCCTTATCTCCAAAGAGTTTACGCTTCAAAAGAGGCAAGTTCTAATGGAGAGCCAATAACTATGAGGCCTCCAGAAGTAGGTGCCGATGGAGAGCCTGTAATCTATCTTTACAGAGGAACTGGTTGTGATAGATGTGGAGGTATGGGCTATTCTGGGAGAATTGGTATTTTTGAAGTGTTAGATGTCTCAGAGAAAATAAGTAGGATGATTATGGATAATGTTTCAGCGGATGAAATAAAGAATGTTGCTGTTGAAGAAGGAATGGTGACAATGCTACAAGATGGTTATTTAAAGGCCTTAGAAGGTATAACTACATTGGAAGAAGTTCTAAGGGTTTCAAAAGAATAAATTTTTGGTATTATAAATATATATGGATCAAAATACTGCCCCAAAAGACAATCCACAATTTTCTTATCCGGACTTCAGTTCGAATAATACTCCAGCAGATGGAGTTTCAAACTCCCCTACTCCAGTAACTTCTGGAAGCCAGCAGGATGAAGATAAGAAAGTAGAAGAACTTAAAAAGAATTTAGACCAATTAGTTCAAGATAATTCTCAATCAGTACCAAATACTCAAGCTACACAGACTGGTGTAGCAAATGTTCCTAGTTCTACTGAGCAATTTACCCCACCACCACTTCCTGAAACAGAAGAGAGTGTTTCTGAATCGAGTGGTACATATGTTCCAAAGCCAACTCCTTTGCCAGGGAAAGGACAGAAGCTTGCTCCTGATCAAACTGCTCAAGTGAATCCAGTTGTTCCAACACCGATAGGAGAAGGTTTTGACCCTCTTCCTTCTGACTTGCCAAAATTCAATGAGACCTTGGATAAAATAATGCCAAGTGTGGAAGAGAAAGCTAGGGACTCAAAAGAGAAAGGACAGAAAGCACAACAAGATGCTGTGCAGAAGCAAAAAGATATAGAGGATCAGCGTAGTCAGGGAGGAATTCAGATGACGACTGGAACTCCTGGCGAATTGACAATGCACCAATTGTTATCAGAGGCTGTTAATAGGAATGCTTCAGACCTACATCTTTCTGTTGGTTATCCTCCAATATTAAGAATAGATGGTGAATTAATTAATCTGGATGAGAACTTATTAAGTTCGGAAGATACAGAGAGATTAATATATTCAATATTAAATGATGAGAAAAAGGAACTTCTGGAGGTCAATAGAGAAATAGATTTTGCATACACTTATGAGGGGGCGATGAATGCGAGGTTCAGAATAAATGCATATTATTCTATGAAGAATCTTTCAGCGGCATTGAGGTTAATCCCCTCTCGAATAAGAACTATAGAAGAATTAATGTTGCCACAGATATATAATCAATTTGCTAAATTAAAACAAGGCTTAATTCTTGTTACTGGTCCAACTGGACATGGTAAAAGTACGACAATAGCTGCAATTTTAGAAGCAATAAACAGGACTAGGTTTTGTCATATAGTTACCATTGAGGATCCAATAGAATATGTGTTTGATGGGAAGAGGGCTTTAATTGATCAAAGAGAAATGAATGACGACACCCACTCTTGGAATATAGCTTTAAGAAGTGCATTAAGACAAGATCCAGATGTCATACTGGTTGGAGAGATGAGAGACTTTGAGACTATTGCTTTCGCTATTACTTTAGCAGAAACTGGTCACTTAGTATTCGCTACTCTTCATACTAACAGTGCATCTCAGACTCTTGACAGAATAATTGATGTGTTTCCAGAAAACCAACAACAACAGGTTAGAACACAGGTTGCAAACACTCTGGAGGCTGTTATTGCTCAGAGGCTTGTTCCTATGGATTCTGGTGGTAGAAGGGCTGTTTCGGAAGTCATGTTAAATAATTCTGCAGTGAGTAATATGATTAGAGAAGGGAAAATGCATCAGGTAGATAATGTGATTAGAACAAGTTCTGACATAGGGATGATTTATCTCGAGAAATCTCTTGTGAATCTAGTTAGGGAAGGTGTGATTTCTGTCCAGAAGGCTCAGGAATATGCAGTACATCCAGAAGAAGTTTTAAGATTATTAAAGAACTAAGAATATGAAAAAATTTAAATATTCTGCAAGAGATGCTAAGGGTAAACCTGTAACAGGAGAGGTTGAGGCAAAAGACCCACAAGCAGTAGCAGATATCCTCCACGACCGAGGTTTACTAGTTGTATCAGTTAAGGAAGCTACGGGTATTAATCTAGAGAGGCTTAATGAGATAAATATTGGTGGAGTTCCAATGAAAGAGAAGGTTGTCTTCATGAGGCAGATGGCCACGATGGTAGGAGCAGGATTACCCCTTTCTCGTTCATTGGAAATTATGACCCAACAGACAGAGAATCCACTATTTAGAAGAGTTCTGAAGAATGTTTTAGATTCAGTCCAATCTGGTAAGACTTTAGCAGATTCTTTTAGGCAGGAGGAAGAGGTTTTCGACAACATAACGATTAACTTAATTGAAGCTGGAGAGGAAAGTGGTAATTTAGAGATTGTTCTTGAGAGATTGGCAACTGAGTTGGAGGAGAAAGATGAACTTGGAAGCAAGATTAAATCTGCAATGATATATCCTGCAATTATTCTTGTAATTATTGTTGCTGTTCTTGTGCTTATGATGTTTGTTTTAGTTCCTGCTATGGCAGATATCTATGATGACTTTGATGCAGAGTTGCCATTTATAACTAGGTTCCTTATGAGTATGAGTGATTTCTTTATTAATTACTGGTGGGCACTTGTCGTAGGAGGTTTGGTACTGTTTATAGGTGGGAAATTTTATCTTGATTCTCCTGGGGGAAAACGAACTTTTGATAAGCTTGTTTTAAAAATTCCTGTTATAGGGGATATAGTAGCTAAAATGCAGATTTCTCAGTTTACTAGAATTCTTTCATTACTTTTAGGAAGTGGTTTGTCAATTATTAAAGCAATTGAACTTACAGCAGATTCATTAAGTAATACAATGTTTAGGGAAACCCTAATGGAGGCAAAAGATGAAGTTGAAAAGGGAGGCCCTTTGGCTATTCCAATAGCAAGAAGCGAATACTATCCCCTACTCGTCAGCAGTATGGTTGCTGTTGGAGAGGAAACGGGGGAGATGGATACTGTTCTAGCTAAGGTCGCAGAATACTATAAAAGTGAGGTAGATACAGCAACTGGAAACCTTTCTACTATACTTGAACCTGTATTCCTTGTAGTTATGGGTGTGGCAATTGGTTTTATAGCTTTGGGGGTATATATGCCTATGTTCCAACTGTCTGCTGTTATGGGATAAGCTCTTGACACACTTGTCTCTTTTGTGTAACTTGTATACATATATATAAAAATAAATTTTTAAACTGTCTAATTTTATGAAAAAGAGAGTATATGGAGCGTTTACACTAGTGGAAATGCTCGTAGTTATGGGTATCCTCATAATCCTTATGGTTGTAGGTATCGCTGCAGGTAGTTTTGCACTAAACAGAGCATCAGATGTTGCTCACAGAACTGGTGCGGACCAGCTATATGAAGGATTGCAGGCATACTATGTTGATAATATGAAATACCCTCTGCCAACTGATTGTAAAGATGCAGGTGGAGCAGCTGTTACTTGTACTCCAGCCACATTGATGCAAGATCCTGATATGCTAGGTGAGTATATGGATTTGGGAGCTTTCAATGGAGGTTCTGGGGCGACATATATGTACTTTGTTGGAGGAGCAAATGATGACCAGGCGGTCTTGGTATGTGTAACTATGCGCGGTATTTGGGAAACCAATGTCGCAAGGGACGATAGTGCTGTCTATTGTGCTGGGAATGGTTTTAACGCTGGAGTGAAGGATGCAGGTGGAGTTACGCTAACTCTAGACTCCCCATTGATAGAGAAATCAGCGGAGCCGGGTTCTCCTTGGATGACTTACTTTGCTGCAACGACTAATCCTTATCAGTCAACTTCAAACTGGGATAATGGTGCATGGCAGTAATCTTGATTAACAAGAAATAATGTTTAGATAGTAAACGAACCCCTCTCACCCTAGAGAGGGGTTTTTATTTTCTGCTATTATATATCTATGATTCTAATAAATATTTGGATGTTCTTTTTCGGCGCGGCGGTGGCAAGCTTTTTAAATGCTACCCTTTATCGCTTAGAAAAAGGATATAAATATCCAGAAATAATAAAACAAGGTTCACATTGTGAAAATTGTAAAAAGATTCTTAAATGGTGGGAGCTTATACCAATCATTGGTTATCTTCTCATCCGAGGAAAATGTCCTAAGTGTGGGGAGAAAGTAAATTTGTATTACCCTCTCTCTGAATTATTTCTTGGTACTATATTTGTTCTATTTTTTGTTTACGCCATGCCCTGGTATCTATGGCTAGTAGTTATGTTTCTTTTCATCCTCTCGTACTTTGATATTAAAGAACAGGCAGTATATAAAGACCTAATCCATGCCTTTCTTGCAGCAACCCTAATCTTTTACTTCCTCTTTGCTTTTGATATCTCCAACATAATACTTCCTGCTATCTTTGCTGTCTTGATAATAATCCTCAACCTTATCAAAAAGTCTTTTGGTACTGGAGACCTCTTAATACTTTTTGGTTTGGGAATACTAATTTCTTGGCAACAATATCTGGTAATGTTTTGGCTCGGGATAATCATAGCCCTACTCTACTCCTTAGTACTTCTTGCTAGTAAGAAGATAAGTCTAAAAGGAGCTAAAGTTCCAATGATTCCGTTTTTTTCAATATCCTTTGTTATTACAGTTCTGTATGGCGAACAGATCTATTATTACCTTCTTAACTTTGTGGAAATATGGTAAATTAAAGAATGGGAAATAAATATACTGCCTTTACCCTTGTAGAGATGCTTATTGTTATGTCCATTATGATGATTTTAATGGGTATGACGTTTACATCGTTCTCAGGTCTGCAAGATACCGTAAAGATGAATGAATACATGCTTAACATGGAGCAAGACATTAGAGCTGTTCAGCGGGCCTCTATGCTTTTAGAAAGAAATACAGAAGAGAATTGGTTGTATGGTCTAGGTATCGATTTCTCCCAACTAGATCCAGATGGTAAATATATGACATTTAAATGGTGTAATCCTTTTCCAGACTATGGTGACGAAACGACTAGGTCTAAAGTTCCAGGTTACAAAAGCGGTGAGGGGAACCTTAATGGAGCGAAGTTGCCAGTAGGAAGTATTGAGAGTGGTTTGTGTACTGAAGCCGGAGATACACTAAAGACTCTATTAGGATATACTACGGAGTTAACAATGCCAAAATCCACAGTTCAGTATAATTCTGATGTACGATATGTTGTTTTTGAATCTGTTACTGGACGCGCTTTCTTTTATGATACTGGAGGCAATCTCTTAAATTATTCCATAGTTGAAAATCAAGTTGTTATAGAGAATGATCCCAATTCAATAGAGGAATTAGATTTTACAATAACATCTCTTGGCGCAGCTGCTCCTAGGACTATGAGGGTACACCATCTTTCGGGGAGGATAGAGGCTATTGTAGGAGAATAAAATAAATATGAAGATAGATAAAAAAAACAAAAAATATAAAGCACTAGGATTTGTAGAATCAATGATAGCAATAGTGGTTCTTGGTATGTCCTCTGTTGTTTTAATGCACATCGCTGTTAATGTTATGCAAGATATTTTACAGAACGAGGCGATAGATGATTTAACGCAGTACGCGATAGAGGGATCGGAAGTTATTCAAGACATTGCAAATAGGAATCATGCGGCTGGTGGTGGATTCTTCCCTCTTGTTGCAGAGTATGAAGCGGATCCTTTAGGAAAAAATTGTTTTAAATTTGAGTTAGATGGTGAAGATATAGTGCTAGCAAAGAATGATGAAGGAGATTGGATAAAATATACTGTTGATGAGAGAGATATTTATAAAGATGAAGCTATATTAAATGATGATGATGAACTTTTTAGGCTTATTTGTTTCGATACTCCTATGGGAGGAGTTACTGCAGGGGAACCGGCCTATGTTACGACAGAGATTATAGTTGGTCAAAGACACGGAAGTGGTGCGATAACAAAAGGCAATCTTGCTAAGGATTATGTATATAGAACAATAGTCAAATTATGATCAAGACAAGAAAAGAAAAATACGAAGGTTTTAGTTTGGTTGAGATGCTAATAACTATTGCAATAATGGGTACTGTAATGATAATTTCCTCGACAGTCCTCTCTACCCTAATAAGGGTATCTACCGTTGCTAGTAATAAGATTAGAGCTAGAAATGAATCGGAGTTTGTTTTAGAACTTCTCAGAAGAACTATAAGGAATTCTGACCCTTCGGATGTCTATGTATTTAGATCTCATGTCCCCGAAGGTGCTGGAGAAGCAAGAACTTATGATCTTGAAAATGATGTAGTTAAGGGGGTTGTAGATGAAGCTGTTTATGCTAATGGTTTACCTGAAGGAGAGGTTGGGAATGAGATTCAATTCCGACCTTATGGGTTCTCCAACTGGCTTTGTCTAGGGTTCTTCAGAGATTTCACTGACCCAGAGAAAGGTTATATCCTGTGGACCTCTGGTTACGACTTAAGAGACAACCATGAGACTTGCTTTGCTCCAGATAGTCCCTCCAGTTATTTAATGCTACTTAACTCTGATTACATTAACATTAAAGACTTCGGTATTTCCTATATGAAATCTGCAGATGGTAACTACATAATCACCTTCGATATCATTTCCGAACCAATGCACTGGTACCTAGGTCCACAAGCTATAATAGATAGGGAGGTTCATAGACGAGGAGTAGTTTCAACTGAAGGTATTGTTTGGTAAATTAAGATAAACTCTCTAACATAAAAATGTCCAAGGATTCTAATGCAGTTTTAATAATAGAAGATGAAAAGGACCTATTAGAAAAACATTCAAAGATTATTGAAGCAGGAGGATATTTCTGTATAAAATTTGCTAATGGTCAAAAAGGCTTAGAATATCTTTCAAAAAACAAAGGTGTTATAGATATTGTAGTGCTAGATCTCTTTATGGACGGATTAGACGGCCTAGATGTCCTCAGAGCAATAAAAGAAAACCCTTCAAAGTATGGGGAACTTACTGTTATTATCCTTACAACTGTTGCAAGCGAGGGGATAATAAAGGAGGCTTTTGAAGATGGCGCTTCTTCTTACTTGTTGAAAAGCCAGATAGAGAAAGGTGGACTTGCAGAAGAATTAGCCAAGTATACATAGTAAATTTAAACTACGAATTGTTTGAAACTCTTCTCTTTTCTGCTATATTATATATTAAGTGTATTAATTTAAACTGCTCACAAAATGGCAAACCTGCCTGACCATGTCGGAATTGACTTTGGGACACACTCTGTAAAAGCCGTTGAGTTATCAAGGATAACTTCAGATAGGCCTTCCCTAGTCAACCTCGGATCACAAATTACTCCTAAGGGAGTTATAAATAGTGAGGAGAAAAAAGATCAGAAAAAACTAGCCGATGTCCTTAAGAAGCTATACGAGTCCTCCAGGATTAGGAATAAAAACGTCGTTATGGGTCTTCCAGAATTTTCTGTTTTTACTAGGTTTCTAGAATTCCCAGGGGTTAAGAGAGAAGAATTAAAAGATGCTGTTTATTTTGAAGCTAAACAGTATATTCCCATGCCTCTTAATGAGGTCCAACTTCGTTATGTGCCGATAGGTTTTAATGCTGAGAAAAACGCTCCTAGAGTCTTAGTAGTTGCTGCTCCTCGTAAAGTTATAGATATCTATATAAATGTTGCTATGGATGCTGGTTTGGATTTGATAGCCATAGAAACAGAATCTGTTGCCGTTGGTAGGACAATGTATAAATCTACAGGGAAGAAGAACATTGTAATGCTAGACTTTGGGGCAAACAGTACAGGTATGAGTATCCTATCTGAGGGGTATCTTGTTTTCTCCCAAAGTATTGCTATTGGTTCAGACGCTTTAACTCAGTCAATAATGAATAAATTTGGTTTCCAGTACCAAAGGGCTGAAGAATTTAAGAGAAATTACGGTGTTGCAGAAGGTGTCCTTGAAGGAAAGATATATAGTGTCCTTGCTCCAATCATAGAATCAGTTTTGGTGGAAGTAAGGAGAGGTGTTGAGTTCTATAAGAACAGAACCCTTTCAGTCTCCCCTTCAGATTATCTTCTGAGTGGAGATGGAGCCCTCCTTCCAGGTCTTGCTGAGTATGTTTCTAAGAGTTTAGGAGTCCAAGCTTCTGTAGCAAATCCTTGGAGAAATATCTCTGTAGGTAATAAATTTAAAGATATTGTAGAAAAGAGTGGACCCTCCTACTCTATTGCAATAGGATTGGCATTAAAGGATGAATAAAGAGATAGAAGAGAAAATCAAAACAGATTCTACTTCCTCGGGAGATTCTTCTCCTGTGGGGGTTATATCCAAGGTTAAAACAAACTTAGAGACAGTCACTGCTTCGGAGAAGAAGTCAAAGAAGCAAGTGGACCAAAAAGAAAGTGTTGCACCTTCTACAATTGTTGAGGAAACAGGGATAAATCTTATCCCAACAATGACTGATGTTGAAATAAAGACGGAGGATAAAAAGAAAAGAGTAAATTTAGGCTCCTTAATAAGTTTGTCACTATTATTCTCGGTGACTATCCTTGTTACTGGTTTCAATATAATCTCTAGGATGCAACTAGATTCACAAAAGCGGAAACTGCAGGAGGTAGAAAAAAGAGTTATGGAATATTCTTACATTACCTCTGGTAATACGGAGATACTAGAGAGAATCTTTCTTTTTAAAGATATCCAGGAAGGAAGAATTTCGACAAGGGTTTTTATTGAAGAACTTAGGAGTGTTGCAAATACAAGTGGCAATAACGTGATAAACACATTTGCTTTTCCTGGGGGTGAGGCCTTTGAGATAAGTGGAAATGCTTCAAGTTTAGAAGATATTGCAAAGTTTTGGTATTTAATGGATAACCATGAAAAGTTTGAGGATGTTCAATTAAGATCCTTTTCTGGAACTGGGGACAAGGCTAGCTATAGTTTTACCGGCAGACTTAATCTTGAGGAGTTTGCTCAAGAGTAATATTAGAATTTAAAAGACATACAAATGGCTGATACAAAGAATATAAAACCAAGTAAAACAAAAAGAGAGATAGAGGGCTTAAGTGAGAACATTAAGGATACTAGATTAACGATTAAAGATCTTGTTATCCCCTTGTCTGTTTTCTTAATTCTTATTCTTCTTATTATTTTCCTTTTCATTCCTATGGTAAAGGCTGCGATATCTTTTAGAGGTGAATACAACACGGCGAAGGAGAGAACAGAAGAACTTGAGGAAGTTGAGCGAAAGCTTCGGGAGATAGATGAGGCAACTCTACAGACCGATTTGATAAATGCTAAGGTAGTTATCCCTCAAACTCTTAGAGTTGCAAGTTTTATGTCGTATATAGATGATCTAGCTAGAGAGAAGAATCTCTCTTCTGATACTCTTACCGCGGGAGACAGCCAAACTTCGGTTGTACGAAGAAGTCAGGGAGAAGAAGGTGAACAAAGGGTTTATTTTGGAGTTAGTAGCCCTCTTAATTATGAAGGGGAATTAAGTAATGTTTTGACTTTTTTAGATAATCTTTATGAAGCTTCCCCTTATGTTATCTCTATATCTGGTGTTGAGTTAAAGAAGGGAGGAGAGGATAAGTGGGTCGTCGAACTTAATGTGATGGGGTATTATGTGCCAGAATCGACAATGAAAACAAATATAAACAAAAACTTTGAAAGCTATCTAGAATACCAAGATATTGTTGATATCTTCTCCCAAAAAGCAACTCAACTCCAGTAGTGGGTATAATGTATTTGGTGGGCTATTAACAGTGGTGTTATATCTTAAAGCTCTTCGTCTACTAGCATCCCGTCGTTATCTTCGATGTTCTCATTAGAACTCTCTTCATGATGCCCACGGCTGTCATCTTTTATTAGAACTTTAACTCTTTTGTCGTTTCTTATTGCGTTTATAGTGATTAAATCCCTAATTGAGTTTATAGTTCTCCCTCTTCTACCAATAACAACGCCTTTGTCTTCCTCTGCTACGTCTATAGTAAGGATGGTAAGACCTGGAAAGTCCACACTCTGCTTCTCTTCAACACTCACCGCCTCCGGATTATTTACTATTGCCTTAACAATATGTTCTAAGAGTTCTTTCATATTTAGTATATATATGTTTAATATTTTATTGGAACATTATACTACGCTTCTGCCTCGTTTGTCTTCTTTTTCGTGGAGGGCTTAGTGGAACCTCTCTTTAAACCTTTGAGAATACCTTCTTTTACAAAGTATTGAGCAACAGTATCGGTAGGTTGTGCACCTTTAGATAACCAATATTCTGCTCTTTCTTTGTCGACATCAAAAGTAGATGGCTTATTTCGAGGGTTGTAATACCCAATTTCTTCTACAGTTCTTCCGTCTCTAGGCTTGCTAGCCTCAGAAACAACTATTCTGTAATGTGGCTGTCCTTTTTTTCCTGTTCTTTTTAGTCTTATCTTTAACATAGTGATGGATTCTATCAAATCAAATAATTTAATTCAAGGAAAATTACTTTCCTTCTAGTTTTTCTATGCATTTTCGAGCAGCATCTTCTTCTGCTTTTTGCTTGCTTACTCCAGTTCCTTTTGACATTACCTTCCTGCCAACTTTTAATCCCACAGTAAAAGTTTTGTCATGATCGGGTCCTTGCTCCTTTATAAGGGTATAAGTTGGAGTCACTTTGTACTTTGCTTGGATTAACTCTTGTACTCTTGTTTTAGGGTCTATGAATAGTTCTTGATCTACTACTCTATTAACCTTTTTAAGGGCTGTCCTCCTAACAAACTCTCTACAGACATCCAGGCCCTGATCTAGGTAAATTGCCCCTAGAAGTGCTTCATAAGTATTTGCAAGGATAAAGTCTTTATCTTTCCCTCCTGACTCTTCTTCTCCTCTGGACATGAGAATGTGCTCCCCTATCCCTAAAAGCCTTGATTCTTGTGCTAAACTCTCTGTTCTAACTACTGCGGATCTTATTGCGGTTAGTTCTCCCTCTGGTTTTTTAGGGTATTTCTTGCAAATTTCAGATGAAATTATTAATTCCAAAACAGCATCTCCAAGGAATTCGAATCTTTCATTGTTTTTGAGATTCATCCCTCTGTGTTCATTAAGGTATGATCTGTGTGTAAGGGCTGTTTTCAATAATCTGGGATTTTTGAATGTTACACCTAATTTTTCTTCTATTTCTTTTCTATCCTTCATTCTTTTCTTCTTTATTATCATTATCTTCTTTCTGTTGCTCGTAAATAGCTCCTAAAACGCCATTTACAAACTTACTATTTATCTCTCCACCAAAATCCTTTGCAACCTCTATAGCTTCGTCGATTGCAACTTTGGGAGGTGTTATTCTTCCTACAAATCCCTCGTAAATAGCCATTCTGAGGATTTGTAAGTCTACAAGTTTCATTTGGTCTATAGACCATTGAGGAGCATATTTCTGTATAAGGGTATCTATCTCCTCTTGTTTTTCTATTACTCCATCTAAAATCTTTTTATAGAGATCTTTGTCATATTCAGTCATCTCATTTAGTTCCAACAGCTCTTTTATTGAGATGTGCTTTGTTTTAATATCTCCCTTTTTGAAATACCTTGAGAAAAGCTCTTGTAGTACTAATATCCTAGCTTGGTGTCTTGGATCTGTAGACCTTTTCATATAGCTCTGTTACTTTACTTAGATTTATTGTAGTAGCCGCAATACTGACACTCAAAGTGACTTCTCTTCACAGTGCCACATTTAGGGCATTTGGTAACAGGTTTCACTTTAATAGCATTATGTGCTCTTCTCCTACCTTTTCTACCTTTTGATATTTTTCTTTTTGGTACTGCTCCCATAATTTCTCTTTACTAATATGTTATAGCTTGGCCATTATATCATATTTGTTTTAAGATGCTATATTTATTAAGAATATTTCTATACTATCCAGCTCTCCTTAATCTCTACCTCTTCTCCGGCCTTTATTTCTTGTTCAATTATCCCTTTTGCAATCTGCCCCTCTATCTTGTCTTGTATATACCTTTTCATAGGTCTTGCACCTAATCCTGGTTCGTTTGCTTTGTTTGCAATGAGCATAGGAATCTGTTCAGACCATTTTACATTAATATTCTTCTTTCCTAAGCGTCCTGCTAATTCATTTAAGAGAAGGGTGGCTATCTGGGAGAGATTGTTGAGATTGTGCGGGTGGAAAACAATTACCTGGTCGAATCTGTTAATTAATTCAATCCTTAGAGATTGTCTTACTTCAAGAAGAACTCTCTCTTTTGCTTCGCTCCATAGTGAGTGATCCTTTTCTAAGGCGTCCAGAAGCATCTTACTCCCAATATTACTTGTACATACGATTATTGTATGTGTGAAGTCTATAGTTTCCCCCTGCGTACTTGTTAGTCTCCCCTCGTCAAATATCTGTAAGAAGAGATCCAAGATACTTGGGTTTGCTTTTTCTATTTCGTCAAAGAGAACAACAGTGTAAGGGTTGTTTTTTACCCTATCCACAAGACTAATGGAAGATTGTCCAAAACCGCTTCCAGAGGAAGACCCTAAGAATTTCTCTATACTCTGTGTGTCTTGGAATTCTGACATGTCTAGTCTTACAATCGTCTCCTCTTTACCGAAATATTCCTCCCCTACAACCTTCGCTAGGTGCGTTTTACCAACACCTGTAGGCCCAACGAATAAGAATACTCCAATAGGCTTTTTGGCGTCTCTAACGTCCGCTCTTGCCCTTCTGAGTGATTCTGTTAGTGCTGTTACTGCTTCATCTTGCCCTATTACTCTCTTTCTAATATTTTCTTCAAGTTTTATTAACTTATTACTCTCCTCCTGGTCTATCTCTCCTACAGAGATATTCGTCTTAATGGAAACAGTCTTTGAAACATGTTCGGCTGTAAGTTTCTGAACATTGTTAGCCTGTGCCCATGCACAAGCAGACTCTATTGTCTGTACTGCACTACTAGGCAATTTCCTGTCTGTTATATATCTCTGCGAAAATTCTACAGCAGCAAAAAGTGAAGGGAAAGTTATGAAGCATTGGAAGTTCTTTTCAAGAGAAGGAATTTTACTCTCAAGGATTGTTAGAGTATCCTTCGGAGCTACTTCCTTAACTTCTATATTTGTAAAGCTTTGTCTTAAGGATTCATTGCTATAGAAATATCTTTTGTAATCTGCGTAATTAGTAGTTCCAACGATGGGGAATTTACTATCTATGATGTAGGGCATTATCATTCCAGCAATTGAAGAGGTAGACTCTTGGGCTTTTCTAGGGATTAACTCTTGCATCTCGTCAATGTAAAGAATTGTGTTTCCTGCCTTTTCTAATTCCTGAAAGGCTTTTATGACAAGCTCTTCTAGATTTTTCTCTTTGTGTGCCCTTGCTATTAAGTTATTAACGTCTAATTGGATAATTCTTTTGTCCTTTAGTTGTTCTGGAACGTTACCGGAGTTAATCCTTTGAGCAAGTCCTAAAATTAGACTGGACTTCCCTACCCCAGGTTCTCCTATGAAGAGAGCATTTTTATTAGATAATTTCCCTAAGGTAGCAACTAATAACTCTATCTCGTCATCATGACCTATTCCAAATATATCTCTAGATCCTGCTACTTGCTCATTCACATCTTTGCTAAATTGGCTCAATATGAAGGTGTATCCATATACCCAGGACCTAGCAACCCCTCCCTTGCTGTAATAAGGTATATCTGGATTGAGGTATTTTGTTCTGTTTCTTCGGTAAATGATTTCATTGTTGTATGCTGTTACCTCTCTGAGAATTTCGATATTAATCTGGTTTTCTCGTAAGAACTTCTCTATTACAGGGAAAATCCTACTAATAGCAAGGAAAAGATGCTGTGGTTGAATCTCTTTACTATCTGTGAGAAGGGCTTCCTCAAGAGCATAGGTTAACATACTTCTTAGAGCAGTAACTGGGTAGTCAGGTATTGTTTGTTCATTTACACCAGCCTCGTTTAGAATCTCTGGAGTTATATCTACTCCTGTTCTCCTGATTATTTGTCCTACTTCAAAGTTTGAAGATACTAACTGGTTGTACAGGGAGAGTGTTTTAAAGGTGTTCTCCTTGGTAAATAAGCAGAGCAACTCTAGAGACTCCTCTGTCAAGAAATTAATGGTCTCCAAGTGGGCATATCTTCCAAATTTAAAGCCACTTGCCCTTATTTCATCTATATCTCTCTGCGTAATCTTTCCAGGTTTAGGCAATTTAATAGGATGGCTTTTGTCTTCGTAGAAGTCATGCCACAATATTATTACGCTAAGTATGGAAATTCCAAAGAGAAGATCTGTTAAGTCAGATTCTAAAAGTGAAAGAATCTCTGGAAATGAGTTTAGGATTGTGGAATATTTAAGAACTAGTGCAAATGCAATTATTAATCCAGGTATTAGAAGAATATTTGCAAGAAGTCTCTTTTTGTCATTAAAGTTTTTATATCTTAGGAAGTTGTTAAGAATAGCTTTAATCTGAGGAGTTGTGATACTAAAGAAATGATCTCTGGTAATTGTGAATATTGAGATGTTGTCATCTTCAAATATTGGGAATTTCCCCTCTATGATTCCGAAGGTTCCCTTATCCTTTCGGTGGAATCCTGTAATAGTTTTGTTTTTGGTGTCAAATTCTAAAGCCATTTCTAAATTTTTAAGTTAAGGAATTAAAGAAGGAAAGTATTATGAATACGAGTGACCCTATTGGTAGTAATAACCAGAAGAGGAAGAATAAAAGATAAAGACCCATGCAAAGTAAGTAGATGAAGATTCCTATAGGAAGATATAAAAGCTTCATAACAATTCCAAACAGATAACCTATCATCGAATTATCTCTATGCCATGGTAGGAAGAAATTCTTAAGTAATAGAGATATCGAAAATTGATCATCAACAACAACACTAAGTCTTGTTAGTCTTCTTAGATGCCATATTGGCATCTTTACATACCACCAGTTTAAAAAATCCTGGATTGTAAAGAAAAAGATGCTGATGTATGAGTCAATTTTAATCTCACTTAAAGATTGTTGACCAGAGTTGTCAATAAGGGCGTTTTTTGCTTCCATTTTAGGCAGTTTTAATCTACTACTTAAGTTTATTTTAAACAACAAGATATGTAAAGGGGTTCTTTCCCCCCACTTCTAGCTTTCTGCTATGTGCTAAAATGAGCTGTGAATACTTATGAGAAGATAAAAAAGGAGAAGGGCTATATCTCTGCTATAGCGCCAATGGAAGGAGTTACAGATACTGTTTTTAGACAGATTCTCTGTGATATTGGGAGACCAGACCTCTTCTATACTGAGTTTCTTAATGTGGAAGGGTTTTGTTCTAAGGGTAGAGAGAAGGTAATACATAGGCTGGACTTTGTAAAGAAAGAGAAACCCGTTATTGTCCAATTATGGGGGAATACACCAGAGGATTATGTTGAGACTCTTAAATATGTAAAAAAACTTAAGCCAGATGGTATAGATATTAATATCGGTTGTTCAGTAAGGGATGTTTTATCTAGTGGTAGGTGTTCTGCTTTAATAAAGGAAAGAGACTTAGTAAAAGAGATAGTTGAGGTTGTCCAAGGAGCTTCCGGAGGCCTTCCCGTAAGTGTCAAAACAAGGTTGGGGTATGATGAAGTAGATGTGGAAGGCTGGATAGGTTTTCTTCTAACTTTAAATCTAGATCTCATTACAATTCACGGAAGAATTTCAAAAGAGGGCTACTCTACTCCATCTAGATGGGACAAGATAGCAGAATGTGTGAAATTAAGGGATGAAATCTCTCCAAAGACTCTAATTATCGGTAACGGAGATATTAAATCTCTAAAGCAAGGAGAGGAATATGTAGAAAAATACGGTGTAGATGGCTTTATGGTGGCACGGGGTATAATGAATAATCCTTGGTTATTTTCTGGTAGAAAGCGAAAGGATATTTCTACTGAGGAAAAGAAAGAGATTCTTTTAAAGCATCTCAAGCTTTTTGACAAAACTTGGAAAGGTACAAAACCATTTAATAGCCAAAAGAAATATGTAAAGGCATATATATCTGGGTTTGACGGTGCAAATGAATTAAGGAAAGAATTGATGGCAGCAACCACGACCGATGAAGTGGTTAAGATTTTAGATAATTTCTGTTAGAATTTATTATGAGTACACTAGAAGGAGAGATAAGGTCGGGTTCTTTTGTTGGTGACTTCTCTTCGGAGTCTGAGAAAGAACCAGCAGAAAAAGAGAGTGTGACTTATGAAGCTATAGAGGTTAACTCCTTTTCTCAGGCAGTAGACCAAATACTTCTAGAAAGTCATGAAAAACAAAGTTTTTGCTTTGTGGACTTTGACCAAACATTAACAGGCTCACATCTTCGAAATGTAAGAGATCCTCAGATATCGGAAGAAGTTAAAGAATCTTTTAACAAACTTTTGAGGAAATTTTCTCCAGGAAGGTTGTGTCTTACAACTAACAGGGGTTATGGCTCTAGTGTCTTAGGAAATTTGGTTTTTAGAACAGATAAAGCTTTGGACAAGATGACAGAATTGCTGGAAGAATCAAGTTATCCAGGAACTGTTCCAATATTTCTTGGTCTTAAAAAACAGGTCCCAAATCTTAAAATCAATGGTAGAGCCGAACTAGTTAATCATCTTGTAGATTTCATTGTTAATCATAATTTCGAAGGGCACGTAGATATTTCAATGATAGAAGATTATTCCCTACTTGGTTTAGACAGGAGTGTATTTCCTAGGGAGATAGCGAGGGATGTTCATAAGAAGCTCAAAGAGGAGCACCAGAGAGAGGTTACGATTGGGATAAAGGATTATGTTTTAAAACATAAATAAGGATCAAATGGGCGATACAGGGCTTGAACCTGTGACCTCCACAATGTCAATGTGACGCTCTAGCCAGCTGAGCTAATCGCCCATAAGATTAGTTCAGATTATATTTCCTTTACAAACCTTTTTCAACTTTTTATAATTTTTAGTTATGCAAATGAAAGAAGATAAACTTACAGAGAAAGAGAGAGAATTCCTAAAGAAGGTCTTTAACAGGACGATGTCTCAGTACAAAGAGGCAATAATTAAACTCCAGAATGCTTAGTATGAAAGATAGAATTACAAAGGAAGAGCTTGAGTATGTTGCAAAACTCTTCGGTGATTACATGAAGGAGGAGCAGGAGGGGAATAATTCTGCATATGAGGTTAGAAACACTGGCAAGTTAGAGAGCTCAATAGCACAGCCATTCCAGAAGATAGGAGGAAAGGATCTCTACCCTACTTTAGTTTCTAAAGCAGCTATGCTTTATTACTTCTGTATAAAGAATCATCCATTTGAAGATGGAAATAAAAGGATGGGAATATTCGCTCTCGTAATATATCTTGCTGATAATGGTTATTGGTTGGATACTACAAATGAGGAACTCTTTAATATGACTGTAAGAACAGCAGCAAGTGGTATGAAGGAGAAAGATCAGGTAGTTGGTGAGATAGAGACTTTTGTCGAAGAGAATATTATCCCTTACTAATTACTATTATCTTTTCTTGCTTCTGGATGGAAGGTCTCGTGGATTTACAAATTCTATTCCTTCTAAGCCGTTATTCTTTTTATCCCGATTGATTGCCCACAATTCTGTTATTAAATCGGGGGAACTTTCCAAGGGTTCTATGTAGATACTTACAGAGCGTTTGTTTAATTCTATTGGAATGAATGTTATTGCTGAGTCAGCTGATTCTATAAAATATATCTTCTGTGGATTTCTTGAGGGGAATTTTACATTGTCTATATTGATATAGTCACAAATTTGGTCAAATTTCAGTGGGTCATTTATAGTTACTGATTCTACAGAGAGATTTTTGAGGCCAAGGTCTTGATCTCTGTCCATTTTCTTAAGGTAGATGTCTATGTCTCTTAAATCTATGTGATTGAGAGTTTCTTCTACTACTTGATATTGGTTTGGATATTTAAGCATTTGGCTTATGTTGAATCTTACAAAATCTAAAGCTTCTTGCTTTATGCCCTCATCTATTCCTGTTGGATCGTCGTATAACATAGTTTGCCTGATTAAATAAATTAGATTATCTCTTTCTAATAACCTTATCTATAATTCCATACTCTTTGGCTTCTTTCGCTGTGAAGTATTTATCTCTGTCGGCATCTTTTTCTATCTGCTTCGCTGTTTTTCCTGTTCTACTTGCAAGGATTTTGTAAAGGGCTTCTCTTGTTTTTATTATTTCTTCAGCCTCTATTGCAATGTCACTAGCTTGCCCACGGACTCCTCCTATTGGTTGGTGTATGTGTATCTTACTGTTTGGGAGTGCAAATCTCCTACCCTTTGTCCCACTTACCAATAAAACAGTTCCCATTGAAGCTGCTAAACCTACGGCAATTGTCGAGATGTCGCACTTTACATAGTTCATTGTGTCTATGATTGCCATGCCTGCAGTAATCTCTCCTCCATAGGAGTTAATAAACATCTGGATGTCTTCTTTGGAGTTTTCTTTTTCTAAAAAGAGTAATTGGGCAATTATTGTATTAGCCATCTCAGTGCCAATAGTCCCACTGACAAAGATGATTCGATCTTTAAGTAGTCGTGAATAGATGTCGTAGGCTCTTTCGCTTCCTCTCTCTTTCTCTATAACTGTTGGTATTAAATTCATAAGAGATAATTTACTTTAAATTATTTCTTTTTCTCAGTCTTTTTAGCTGTTTTCTTCTTGTTTTCAGTCTTTTCTTTCTTCTCAACCTTTATGACTTCGTCTAAGAATTGGTGGAATGCTTTCTCCTTCTGTTCCACTCTTCTGATATATTCTTTCCAGCCTGCATCTTTGAATACAGAAGGATCTGTATTTTCTGGAGCACCCTTCTTTATTAATTCAATCTTCTTCTCTAAGTCTTCGTCTGTAACTTCTATATCTCTTTCTTCTGCGTAGAGTTTAAGGAAAACATCTGTTTGAAGTGCCTGCTTTGCATCTTCTTTCCACATCTCTCTCATCTTATCTAGAGTGATATTGTTTGCCTTAAGGAACTGATCTATATCTATTCCCTTCTGTTGCATATCTGTAATGAAAGCTCTCTCTCTTTCAGATGCTTCATAGTCTATAGCTGGTTGTGGTATTTCTATATTGGATAGCTTTATAGCTTCTTTCAATGCCTCGTCCTCCAATTTGTGATGCATCATGTGTTCCTTTTGGGAAAGTATTGCATCTTTTATGTGCTTCCTTAATCCTTTAAGATCCTCCACACCTTCTAATCTTAGCAATTTAATTATTTCTTTTGCCCAATCCTCAT
>Ga0334892_1001108_pt1 | contig 24946 bp, 18 predicted proteins | sample GraSluR3_MG_4_FD_207213 | JGI IMG/M metagenome (GOLD analysis project Ga0334892, IMG submission 207213) | Sludge microbial communities from methane-producing bioreactor in Wageningen University, Netherlands - Granular Sludge_15_04-R3 | ecosystem: Engineered > Bioreactor > Anaerobic >...
TAATTGAGCCATTTTGTTCATCTCCTCAGTTAGGTATTTGTGTGGTACTTATATTTTAACCGAGGACGAGCATTTTGGCTCATTTTTATTTGAAGTTTCTTTTTACACCATTATACGGACTTTATCCCATTTGAGATTGCCAGTGGAATGAATATTAATATTGTCTTTGAAAACTTAGGAAATTTGAAGGGGTATTATTTTTACCAGTCACGCTTTCGCTATATAGTTATTAACCAAAAAATAAATGATAAATTTAAGAGTATTATATGTGCCCATGAATTAGGGCATGATAGACTTCATCAGCATTTTGCGAGAAATACTGCCATCCGGGAATTCTCTCTTTTTGACATGTCATCGAAGCCGGAACGGGAAGCGAATCTATTCGCAACCGAATTGCTTATCCCGGATAATACGATTATGGATTTTGCAAAGCAGGAATATACATATGAATTCATTGCAGCAAAACTGGACATACCCGTTGAACTTGTTGATTTTAAGAGCCAAATTTTAAAAAACAAAGGATATGATATAAATCCAATTCAAATAGCTAATAGTGAATTCCTTAGAAAATAGTTTTCTCGGGGAAAATTATTTTCTTTTTTATTCCTCATTTTTTACAGCATAATAACCTCCGGCTTTTTTACTTCCACGTCTTTCAATTAAACCCTTATTAGATAATTCTTTTATCTGTTTTTCTATTGTACTAATAGCACGATTATCTAATAATATTGAAGCATCTTTTGCTTTAATTCCTGGGTTATTTTTTATTGTGTCAAATAAGGATTTTAATCCGCTATTTAATCCTTGTATTTGTCAATTGAAAATTCCCCCAAAATATAATTGAAAAGTCCCCTAGGGGAGTTTTCAATTATTATACTAGGGTAATTTTAGATTATCATAAACAATCCTCCATTTAATCCGCCGTTTAATCCGCCATTTTCTATTTTATCTGCTAATTCCATTGCATTTGAAAAAGGAAATGCAACTCTAATAAAGTTCGGAGTTATTGTAAAAATTGATCAATCATATTCTTTGAGTATCATTATTATTCCTGAACCTAATTGTTCTACAAGGTGATCCTTTAAAAACTTTTATTTTTATCATTCCCAAAACCAAACTACCAGAAGAGCTATTACTGCCCTATAATTTTCCATCAATTAATTCTATCACTTCAAATCCTATCTTTTTCATTTTTTCTCTATTATTTTCGGATAACTGCGGGATGTTAATAAACAGATTTTTAATTGCTCTGCTTAATGCCACGTAATATACTCTGTTCTCTTCTTTGTCTATGCTTGGATTTAATAGGAATTCCAATTTTTTGTTCTCATTAAATTTATCTCCTTCAGACGGAATAATTAGCAGAACACTGTTAAATTCATCTCCTTTGGATTTATGTATTGTTCTATGTAAACTATCATCATCATTAATTCGTACACTTACTGCAATTCTTTTATATCCCAGTGCTTCATAATAATCGTTCATAGCACCTCGTGTTATTTTAGATTTGACTCCATAATGACCAAATAAATAATTATTATAAAAATCCTTAATCGAACCTTGTTTATATTGGTTATAGCTATTTATTAGCCTTTTCAAATTCTCCAAAGCTTCTTTCTCACTAAAATTCTCAATCCTTCTATATGCTTTTTTCATATACTTGATAGCATCTTTTATTTTGTTTTGCACGCAATATTCAATTGCAGTTATTGTATATGTGATTAGCCACCCTCTATCATTATCACTATCCTTAAATAAAGGTTCATTTATATCTTCACTGTTAAAATAATCTTCATATCTAAACTTCATAATATTTGAAATATCATTTCTGTACGATAATGTACAAACGTGTTTATCTCCAGAATTCTTAACCGCTTCGTTATACGCATCCAAAAATCCTCCGATTAGTATTTGCGGAAGATTGCCAGTTTTCTTTTCGGGACTGGCCTGAATAAAACCAGATTCATTCCTTACAAAATTCAAAACATTAATAATTTCTTCTATGCTCCTGTAATTATTTTCGATTTTATATAATTTTCCATCATTTATGTTAAACTCAACAAACTTCTGAACATCTGCGCCCTGAAATGAAAAAATTGATTGTCCACAGTCACCAATTACCCCTATAACGGTTTCTTTTTCACCTATCATCTTTAAAATCTCTGATTGAATTGGACTGGTATCTTGAAATTCATCAATAAAAATATAGGGAAATTTAGCTCGCAAAATATCTAATATTCTTTGGTTGGCTTTTAAAATCTTATAACTTAAAAACAGGATATCATCATGACTAATTAATGATTTCTTCCAACATATTTTCTTGTATTCAATCAGAGAATCATTTCTTATTCTCAATTTACTTGGATACTTAAGTTTTAGGACAATGTCTCCATCAGGTTGAATTATCCATTGTAAGCTCATCAACTCTTTCTTTAAAGCCGCATCATCTCTAATATATAGTTGGTTTGTTATCTCTTTCCATTCTTTTAAAACGCTATATGTGGGTATAATCTCATCATGTCCATCAACCTCTGCTAATGGTATATCATACTCGTCATTTATGACCCATAAATAAGGTTTTATCACATGTCTATATAAAAAACCATGAATAGTTGTTACCTCTACTTCGTTTATGGCATTATCAAGCCGCTTTACAATGGTTTCCACTCCAATATTCGTATACGTTATACAAGCAATTTTTTTTACTTTTGTAAGGCGTCTGGAATTAGTGATTACATTATTAATATGATTAATTAAAAACCTGGTTTTTCCTGCTCCGGGCCCGGCACATAACTTAAAATTACTTTCAGTATCAATTAATTCATCACTATCTTTTAAAGTTATTGCTCTTGACAAATCCATTTTATCGCCTCACTAATATAGGGTGGAATATTAAAATTAAAATATTCTTTCCCTTCACACTTGTTCTTATGATTTTCTGATATTAGGTATGCTAATTCTTGTGCCACTACCCCTTTTTGTACAGAATTTAAATACCTTGCCGCTATTATATGTACAATCTTTCCTTTTTTATTAAAATTGCATTTTTCCATTCCACAGGAAATATACTTTTTAAACTCTCCATCTCGCATTATTTCAAATACAGAAGTAAGCTCCTTGTCCTCTTTAAGACTATCCATCAATTTTTTTATCTCTTCTGCATTACTTACCGAATCAGTAATTAATTCTTTAGTATTAGGATTTTTCAATATTATGTCATATTCAAAAGTGCATCCTTTTAATTTTTCTTGAGAATATGCTCTTATAAAATCCCCATCCCCCCTTTGGGAATATTCATCAACAACTTTATTGGAACAGTCTTTATACTCATACTCGTCATCACTATAAAGAGCAAATGGCAAGCATACTGTCCAACTCTTACTTCCCTTTTTCTTTTTAACAGGGTCTAAATCAGTGATACATGCTACCTTTTTCTTAATAGCAAATTCACTTTTGGATGTATCGAATAATTTTAGAAAATGTTCAAAATACCTTCCACCGATGTTGATTACCGAAACATGTGAATCTGTTAAATCTCTCTCCAAAATTTTTGCAAATTCCGGAACAAGTAATTGTTCCGCAATACCTTCCACTAAAATTAAACTTTTAGCAAAAAACATATCTGCCTTAGTAACATCTAGAAACCTTTGGACATAATTCTTTGAAATTACATCCTCCTTGCTATCATTAAAAACTTTTCCCGGGTATGAAACATTAACTTCATCTTTATCTTTATACAAAACAATAATATTATTGAGATCAACTGCTGCGGTAATATTGGGTGAGTGAGAGGTGACAAAGATCTGTCTTACTTCACCTTCTTGATTTTCATTTAGAAACTTCAAGAATTTATATTGCATATTGGGATGTAAATGAGCTTCCGGCTCTTCAATCGCAAGAATAGAGAATGTTTTAGCATTACTCCCTAAATAATCTCCTGAATCATTTTTTTGCATTTTCGCAAGAAGAAGAGAAATATATATTAAATTATTATAGCCCAGGCCATTTTGATTAGCAGGTAACTTAAATCCCGTTTCATTTTCCACTATTAACTTCAGAGCAGAGTATAATTCTGTATCAAGTATTCTTCCTTCAAAAGAAGGCTTCAAGTTATTAAAAGAAGCTCCTGTTTCTTCTGCATATTTAAGCATGTGCTTCTTGCCAACTTCCATTCTATACTGTAAAGATGTTATAAGTGTTTTTGCATTAGCAGAAAAATCCCTTTTCCTTTCTTTAATTGCTTTTTTCTTATCAACTTCTTTCATTTCTTCATCTGTTTTAATCTCATAATCAATAAAAAAATCTATAACTTCTTTCAACAGCGAGTTTCTACCTGTAAATAAATCCCTTTCAACATCCCTAATTGCTGTTAAAAACTGAAAATCAAATTTATTCATTGACTCAGGTTCAACAATATTTTTATGTTCCGGATTTCCAACATAAATTTTATATGTATATTTCATGAGAAAATTATATTCTATTTCATACCAATAATCATGGACATCTTTGCTATTAATTGCGCCTATAACTTTTTTATATTCATCTTCCTCTTTTTGAGGAAGAAAAAATTCATATGTTATCAAAGCTTCATAAGGCTTGTCTATTTTCGTAAGCCAGGTTGAAACTGTAACCAAATCATCAGAATAATCTTCATCATTTTCAGATTCAATAAGCTTTGCTGCCACTATAATCTTAGGTGGTTTTTCTTTTAATTCTTCAATAGTAATATTCTTGTTAAAATCATCTATAGTTAATCGTTTGCTTTTTTCATTCCCAAAAAGTAATTCCAATGCTTTAATAACAGATGTTTTTCCTGCATTGTTATGACCTATTATTACATTTGTACCTTCACTAAAAAATATAGATTTACTATCTTTAAATCCCCTGAAATTCTCCAAAATCAATTCAGTAATATACACACTCTCACCTCACAAAACATCCTACTCCTGGTTATCCTGTTCTTTTTTTTATCACCTTTTCTAAAACCTACCTATTAATAACATACTAAATTTAATATGGCACCATTGCTATTCCGCTGTAACTACAACTTTGCCGCCGAAATTATTTAGTGTAAATAGATCAGAATTATGTAGCAGTTCATGTGAAACACTATATTTAAAAGGAAACATCTGTGGTATTTCAGATAACTCTGTAACCTCATAATAAGCTTTTATCTTCATTGCAATAATTGTCATTACAATTAAGCTTTTTTCTGCATCATCCTGAATTTGATAACTCTTAACTTTGTATTCTCCCTGCTTTATATTCTCAATACTGCCAATATACTTTAATGTTTGAAGTATTTTATCTACTGAATGGAGCAGGGTAGTTCTCTCACCCCAATGATCAAATAGTTTCTGTTTAAGCCAACTAGTAGTAAAACTCCCTTGAATGTCAGTCAATTTACCTATCAGACTACTCATATCTGAAAAGACAGGATACGTCAGCAGAATCATACACCAATGGGTAAGTAACTTACTTCCGTTTTCCTTCCTATAAATATCTAGAGCTAGTTTTTTAATATGCTGTAAATCATCAGGCGTCTTTACCCATATGTTCATAAGTATTTCTCTAGATTTACGTAAATTAGTGGGACTACTGATTTCAAAAGACAAATAATCATTTAGTTCATTTTTTATCTCTGCTTCCTCTTTCCCTTCCATTATTAGCTCAACTGTTTTGTTAAGCCACTCTATTTTTATTGGCCTTGACAAACCTACCATTTTAGCCATAATACACCGCCTTTACTTTTATGAATGGAACTATAACTTCATCTATTGAAATGCCTCCATGAGTCATTACAATAGAATCTTTAGTATCTAATGATGTTCCAGTATTACATATTAAATATTTGTACTGTTTGTCCATATAATAGCCTGGATAGTCTATTAGATTATATTTTTCTATCAATTCGTTGCTATTAGCAAAATCTTTCAATATAAGCGCCCTTTTAGACTTTGTTTCTACTTCTACACCAGCACTCCTAACTACTCCTAGCCCTTTGCAAAGTGTATTCCCATGATCTGATGTCAAGTAAATAGTAAATCCTTGTTGATTTAGTTTTCTAATGAGATCTTGTATTTTACCTGACTTGGCTAAATACTCTATATCATTATACATACCGACTCTACCTTGTAATTGGCCATGTACTAAATCATCAATCTCATTTAGTATAACGCTTAAACACTTTATATTAGGACCTATCTCAGGCTCATAGCCCCTTGCATATTGTATTTGGTTTTCTAGATAACCCAAAGACTTTGCTTTTAATTTAAACTCTTTTTCTTCTCTGCTTAGATTAAAAGGCTTATCAAGCTCTACCGGAAACTTTCCTGAGAACAGACTTTGTCTTGAAATTGCAGTGGTTGTTGGAATCATCGCAAAAATATAGTTTTCTTCATATTCAATTTCATCAAAGGTTGTAGAAATTATATTAAAATCAAATATAGACATACCATCAAGCACAATTAAAGCTACTTTATCGTTATTTTTAGCCACATAATCCATTACACGACTCACAATTACAGGAGATGATCTATCAATAACACCCGATATTGTTTTATATCCTTTAAGAATGAATTCAATAAATTTTTCTTCAATAAATGAAAATTCCACCGAAATACCACTTTTAGCAGCTAAATATTCTGCTTTACCTTTTTTAGATGCAATAGAAACCCAAGTATTATAATTTAGCTCACTACCAGATAGTAGTACTAAGAGCTCTTCTTTTAGAGTTTCAAGATAAATCGCAACATTATCTTTTTCATAAACCTTTTTTGTCACATAAGAACTTGTTTCTTCAGAGAAAGATAAATCATCATAGAGATTGTTATAAGCAGTATATAGCAATGGAAGCTCTATGCTTTTTTCCTTAATCAAAATATCTCTATTTAATTTAGGAAAGAGTTTGTCCCAACTGAAGTTAACACAATAGAAACTCTGCAAAATATCGTATGGTATATACAGTTCCTTAGAGACTATAACAGCTAATTTATCTAAGTTTTTTTTAAAACTGCTTTCATAAATATATCTAAACTCTGTGGCATTTCCATACTTTATAATTTCAAATCCTCTTTCTGACAGTAAACTAGTATAACTATACCTGCCTTCAATATTATCTAAATCAAATATCATTATTCGACTTTCATATTCAGCTGCTAGGGTTTGTAATATATATTTTTTTAACATTTTATCCCTCCAAATAAGCCATCAATATTGGCTTAAACTCAGGGCATACTAGTTTTCCTGCTTTATACTGTTCTTCGACTGTTGCCTTTTCTTTACTAAGCTTCTTCAATTTATGTGCCCTAATATTTTCTATACCGATATTTTTTGCAGCTTCAATTCTGAGCTCTATTGCATATAAATACTTCCGATATATTTCCTCATTTTTCTTTTCAAAGTCTGCTTTCATCTCTAAAAAAGTTTCATAAGCAAATTCCCTAGAAAGCTCATGGATACGATTAAAAGTATCCTGATCTATCTCAGTCATGTTATTTGCACTTATCTTAGAGGAAGTGTTAATCATTTCATCCCATATTTTTTTGCCTGCTAAAGGCCTAAGTACAAAATTGTCGTTAATAAATATTGGTATTATTCGTTTTGCTGTTGGCTTATCTGCTAATGAGAGCTCCCATAGTGCAAAATAGCCTTTTTCATTTGGAAAGTCTTTAATATCAATCACAAGTACATCATTTGCTCTATTAAACTCTACATCTTGATTTAAATGTTTAATGATTTGACTGTCATTAATACTTAGACGATCCAATTGCAGATGGGGATTTCCTTTATAATTTTCATAGTATGTTACCATTTGGCGCAAAGCACCTTCTATATCAAAGCTTGAACCTGTACCGATTAAAGCTGATAAATCCTTTTCCTCATGAATAATATCTTTAAATTTATTTGCATTTTGTACTTGTGTTTTCAAATCTTCTTCAATAGGTTTTAAATAGTATTCTATATCCTTAGGATCTTTTATTGATTTCATATAGGCATCTGTAAAGTTTAGCTCTGAAAATTCACTGTCTAATACATCTGAATATTTATCTATGCCTATTTCCTTTAAAATCAATGATAATTTTTCTTCTAGAACATCTTTAACCCGCTTTTCAACAGTTTCAGCTAATATGAAGTTATATATTAAAACGTCTCGTTGCTGACCAATACGATCAACACGTCCGATTCTTTGCTCTATTTTCATTGGATTCCAAGGTAAATCAAAATTAATAACTACATTAGAAAATTGGAGGTTTAAACCCTCTCCCCCAGCATCTGTAGATATTAATATATTTGTTTTTGTTTTAAACTCTTCTAATACAAAATTTCGTTCATCAATGCTCATAGAGCCATTGAGTAATGAAGTAGTGTACCCACGCTTTATCAATAAATTGCTAAGATAATCTTGAGTTGCCACAAACTCTGTAAAAACAATAATTTTCCGGTCTTTATCATCAGTGAATAGATTGTCGATGATATCAATAAATGGTTCAATCTTTGCATCTAAGTATTGGAATTCTGCCTGTTTTGCTACTAGAATAATTTCTGATAACTCTTTTATTTCTTCCTTGATATCAAACGAAATGGCTTTAATTGCCTCTTCTATATTTTCTTCAAAATCCATTTCTGCAAATTCTTCTTCGGTTAAGTTGTTGATTTTAAAATCTTGATCTTCTAGTACCTTAATACGCCTTTCTAAACTTTGTCTAATCGCACTGGTGCTACTTGTGACAAGTCTCTGCATCATAATCAGTAAAAAAATTAGCCACATATTTTTACCTCTACTACGCATGGCTTTGTTATAGCCTTTAGCAACATAACTTGAGGTAAGCTTATAAAGCTCTCGCTGCATAGTATGCCGCTCATCCCATGTCACTTCAACAACTTTAGTAATCCTATTTTTAAATAGCTTATTCCCAATGTTATCAATTGCTTCACGTTTTTCAGTTCTTATGATGTATGGAGCAACTTGTTCTTTTACTATGGCTTTGAAGTTAGGAAAGGCCTTTTCATCTACAAGCCGAATAAGCCTCAAAAATGGTTCAGTTTTTCCATTATGGGGTGTAGCTGTTAGTAATAATAGATACGGACTAGCTGATGCAAGCAAATTACCTAATTTGTATCTTGCTACTTCACCTGAGCTCCCAGCAACACGATGGGCTTCATCAATAACTATTAAATCCCAACCACTATTGATAATCGAATAAATTCGCTCTTCATTATATTTATTAATTTTCTCTTCGTTCCATCCAGCTCTCCTTTCTAGTGGCTTTATAGAATCCATTGGAGAAATAACCTGGTCGAATTGACCATATACGTCTTCACTATCTGTAATCTTCTTAATCGTGTCATAATCTTCTGGAAGTATTACATGAAACTTCTCGCCGAATTTTTCTGCCATTTCTAAATTCCATTGAGTTACCAAACCTTTAGGGCAGACTATTAACACACGCTTAATTAAACCTCTAGTTTTAAGCTCTTTAATAATTAAACCTGCCTCAATGGTTTTCCCAAGGCCTACTTCATCGGCTAATATATATCTGATATTGTTGTTAGAAACAGCACGGTTCAATACATGGATTTGATGTGGAAGGGGTATAATTCCACTTGAAAGATTGGACAGAATTCCGGTGGCAACTTCATTTTTAATTTTTGAAAGTAACGTTATATACCGCAGATAATTAACATCTAAACTCTGCCCAGCAGCAGTTGTGCTAATTTGCTCTGCTGATATCTTATAGATAGACTCATCTGAAGGATTATAAACTCTATATGAGACAAATCCCCAAACCTCAGAACTATCTAAAATTTGTACCCGTTCATTTTTAACCGTATCAAAAACAAAGTCACCGATGTTGTACATAACCGCTCCCCCAATATCCAAACTTTATTAATAATTAGACCATTTTCGTGACGCAACGAAAATGATCTAATTATTTGGTTTAGCTAGATCCTGCTTAAACTAATATCGTAGTACATAAGCAGCTTGTCATCTTCTTGTATCACTGTTTCAGGTAAACGCTCAGCCGTTTTAACAATAAGTCCATAATTTTTTTCCTTCCATAGTTTTGCGAAGCCAGCTCGAATTGCTTCAGTTCTAAATAGTTTAAGCTTACCCGTACTGTTTAGATACTCTTCAAATTCCTTTATAAGCTTTTTCTCGCGCAGCTTTATTACATCTGCAGCCTTTGTAACATCTGGAATATACCATTTCCCTTGATCATCCTGTAAGAAGTTATCTTCAAGTAATACTGAAAGCTCTGGTAGTTTTTCATACTTTTCTATTGAACGAACTTCTTTCATAAATTTAGGTTGGATGTCCGCATATGTCTGCGGGGTGTTTAGCTGTTGGTATAACCATGCAATAGCTGACTTTTCATCTGATACAAATAATGTCATCTGAATTGATTCAACATCTGAAGTAATTCTAGCTGTATCATACTCATTTACTTGGTCATGTAAGAAATACATACCATCACGTTTTAAAAACTTCTCATCTAGTCCTTTATAAAAATCGGAAGCATCTAAGGGAACAGAAATTCCATTCATAATATGATAAGCTACCAATCGGTCAAATAGTAAAAATGCTTGACGCTCTGCAATTACTTCAATCTTATCATTTCTTTTAACTACAATAGGCAACTTTTCAAGATGTTGGCGTACAAAATCCCAAGCAGTTTGCTCACTTCCTGCGTGATTTTGAAACTCACGTTTGAAACTTTCTTTTGGTTTATAGGCAGAAATAACAAGGTCTTGTTTTACAGCAGAATTATTTGTAACTTGCTTAAAACTTCCTTGTTGTTTGTCAAGAGTCCGAACGTCTGCAACAATAAACCCGGCTCTTAATAATCCTTCTTGGATGGCATTCCAAACAGAATTCTTTGAATTGTGAAATTCAACAGTCATCCATCTATTCGGCTTTAAAACTCTATAATATTCTTTAAAGCATTGAGTCATTAATTCTTGATATTCGTTCAATCCCTTCCCTTGAACATTATTTATAACCGCTTCAGCAATATTATTAGTCTTCACTTTTAACCATGCTTCCCAGATAAAACTTAGTTCTGAATAATTCAAATTATCTCCAAAAGGAGGATCCGTAAAAATATAGTCGATACACTCATTGGGAATATTTGATACATTTGTTAATGATGCTGTATTAACCATAACTTTATTGTTATTCTTTTTAATTAATCTTTTTTGTTTTAAAATATCTCTAAATTTATTTTTAAATAACTCACTTACAGTCCTTTCATATGTTAAAGAAGGTATATATAGTGTTCCACTAAGGTTTCCAGTCCCTCCAAACCTAAATCTATTAGTTTTGTTTGCTCTTTGATTAGATGCAGTAAAAGCAAACAAAAGTTCCGTAGGAAATTTTGATAAAATAATTTGTTCATACAAGTAAGCTAGATAATAGTTATTTCTTTTAGTAAAGAAGTGGTGAATATGAGTTATACCAAATTTATCATTTCTTCTTGATTCTTTTCCTTCGCACATTCTGTCTATTGGGTAGTAATAAGGAATTTTTAAGTTGTTAATTTTTTCTATTGTTGATAGATCATATTCGTCTGGTGTTTTTTCAAATCTCTTTCCATTATAAGTGTAACTAATCAATACAGGCACTTGCTTTGCCATATTAATTGACTGATTTAGTTCTCTGTCATATACCAAATTAATTGCTCTTTGACAATCTTTTTTCTTTAAGTTTACCTTGCACGAACTACAATCAAAACCATCTTTAACATTCTGTTTATCTTTATCAACTGCAACATCCCAAAATACAATTTCCTCACCACAATTAGGACAAATGAGTACATCTGACCAAACGGTATAATTGATATATCCCTTTGATTTATCTAAAATGTTTATTTGTTTATCAACCGAAATGTGTTTATTATGTAATGTTTCATACATCCAACCACATTCCTTTTCACAAGCATCCAAAATTAATTCCGCTTCAATCTCTAATGAATTAATATCTACTGATGTATTGTAATTATGTGAGATGAATGTAGCTACTGGAGAAAGATCATTTAAGATTGTTCTCCTTGCTCCCCATTTCACAGAAGGCATTTCACCTTCAAGGACTACTTTAAACTCAGATTCTGGGTTTTCACACATTTGTGCTGCTACACCTGTCATGCCAGTTCCACAAAAACCATCAAATACAATATCACCAGGCTCAGTGTAATGTAAGATATATCTCATAATTGCTTTATATGGTACTTTTGTATGATAACTATGAGCATTATAAATAGCATCATTTTTTCCTTCGCTTACATCTGCAGAGAATGGTTCTCTATGATAATCATCAATTTCTTCAACATAAGGCTTACCATGTTCCTTTATAAAGTCCTCTATAAAGGGATTTGGGCAAGCAGTGTAATAAGGTGGATCCGATAGAGCGATAATATCCTCATCCTTGGCAATAGGAAACCCCTCTATATGTCTGACTTTATCTATATCTTGTTTAGTAAGTTTCATCTATTAACACTCCTATCGTTTCACTACGATACGTAGTTTTTCTTTGTCTTTTCCTTTTGTATAAACTGTAATGATATCCATGAGCTTGTTTTTGAATGTATCTATATCACAAGGTCCAATTTCATCGATTTTATTCATTAGTTCATCGGTGTCAATAACAACTGGTTCAAAACCTTGTAATAGAGCATTGATACTATTAACAAAGAAGTTATCTACTGTATCAGGTAGTACTTTATTATCTAAAAAGTTATCTAAAGCTTTTTGTTGCTCTGGACTCAAAAACTCTTTTTGAGATAATACCAATGGATCTGAAATAGTATTAATCAAAGTATTTGTCCATTCACTCAATAGAGCATCTATTTTATCTTCAATGCTATCAAGTTGCCCTGCTACCGAAGTTCCAACCTCCCCCATCATGAAGCCACATTTTGTACAAATATGGGTAGATTTAAGCATTGCAGGAGTAAGCTCATAACATACTTTTAAATTGGCAAGCATAGCTTCAATTTCAGCAAGTTTTGCTGTTGATAAAATACCTATAGTTCTTAGTCTTTTTAGGTTAGAAAGTTTTAAAGAACTAATAAGCTCACCTTTACGTTGGCCATCTTTTACACCTAAGCGTTTCTTTTGATGCTCAGCAAAATAAATATCAATGTATGCATCTTTTAGAGTCGAAAGTTCATGATTAATATTAATAGCTGCAGTTTCTCCATTTTTATCATCGCTAATATTATCACGAATTTCTCTAAACTTCGTTTTTGCTATTTCAACCTTAGATTTAAAGTCTGCTCCTAGATCCATTAGCTCTAGATTCATAATATAGCCAATATTAGCCATGCATTCGTTTCTAAACCGTTCGTATTCAGCAACTATGTCTACTATTTCAATGTCTTTACCTAACTGTTCAACTTCTTCCATTGATAGACTAAAGTTATTAAGCTTTGCTACAGTATTATATTTATTTCCAAAGTTAGCAAATTGGTCTACAACATTTTTTACAGATTCCTTATAATCATACAAAATATGTTCAGCTATTAATGGTTCTCCCCAAAGATCAAATTCCCCATTTAACTTAAATGAAGCCTGAACTGCTTTAGATGTACAAGCAGATGTCTTTTTTATAAGCTCCTCTAGGCCTTTTTCTCTCTCGTTTGGGTTATTAATTAAGCCCTTAGGTATATCTAGAATTTCAAATAACCTGATTAGTTCACTAAGTGCCATATCTTTTGGTTTGGAGATATACTTAAATTCATATATGTCCGTTGCACCGGTCTTAGGCAATATTTCAAGGTTTGATGCAGTTAATGTAGTACCATTCTTTAAAGCAATAACAGCATGGCCTGAATGAACCAATGATAGAAAAATAATTGGTAACAAGGCATAGCTTATTCCAAACTCTTTATCTACGTACTCATTAAAGGTTTCTTCATAAATGTCGTTAAAGTTTATTACTCCTTTAGGCGGTAACTTCGATAATTTGCTAATGAAATGGGCCGCATACTTTGACTTACTGACGCTAATTTTATCTCCATCAAGTAAATTAAAGCTTTCAAGTAATGCTTTTGATTGCTGGTTAATTCTTCCCGCAAAATGGTCAATACCAGCTCTGATGGTATCCGCTTGGTTCTTAACAGTTATCTTAGTTTTAAAAACAGGCATGTTAGGATATTTAGCACAGAAGTAATTATCTAAACAAATAGAAGCTGCTGAATCAATAGTCTCCTTAAATGCAAAATCTTTGTTGTATTTTCCTTTTAAAACTTCAATTAGCTGTTTTTTAACACCTTTATAGATGATTTCAAAACAAGTATTCTTATTCTCACTTAGATATCTAGTAAGCTTCTTTTTATAAGCATTTGCCTTATTTTGGTAAGTTTCTTTGTTCTTTTCCTCTGCAAGATCTTTCATTGAAAGAGCTGCTGCATATAACTTTAAATCATTCTTAAAATCCTCATTTTGTTTAAAAGCAAAGAAAACCTCATCATCCTTCTTGTTATCAGTATAAGATTCATTACCATAAGGAGGAAGAATGTATAGATAGTAGTCCTCTGGCGGTTGAGCTGTTGATCGATTTTCCGGAATACCCATAAACAAGTACCCACGTCTAAAAATATTATGGCTATCCCAATTTAGGGTGTGCTCATATATCTTAAAGTTTGTAACATGTTCAGATTGATCCCACTCTAGGCAATAGTAAACCACATCAAAGAAGTAACGGTTTAGGTTGCTATCATCTAAGACAGCAGCCTTCTGAGTAATCTTTTCGTCAAAGTCAATATCCTTTTTCAGATCTAAGAAGTATTGTCCATTATCTTCGTTGTACTCTATAAACTGACCACTTACTGTAGTCATTGTATCCTTTAGGACCTGTTGAACGACTGACTGAAGGAATTCGGAATCTAATTCAGGCATGCCACTTAAATAAAGGCATAAGTCATCACGAAGATTTTCAGATGTTAATCCAGACCTTATGCTTATATCCCCTGTAGTTAATCTATGTACACTTAAAGCATTAATGATCTGTATTGCTAAAGGTTTGTACAACTTCTTAGGGAAAGAACGATTAACAATATCCTCAAGAAGACCACTTTTTTCGACTACTTCCTTTATATTGACATCTGTTCTATAACTATAGTTTTCTTTAATGAATGTCCAATAGCTATCAAAGGAAATAATACCAGGAGACTCATCTGTTACTAAATCATCCAATATCCTCCTAATAATTTCAGATATATTTTTAAGAATATGCCTGTTTTCTATAATGTAAATTTTGTTGAATACATCAATATAAGCTGGATGTATGGGGAATAATTCTACATATTCTTCCAATTGTTCAGACATGTTAGTATATAGACTGCAAAACTGCTGTAAATGCTCTCTAATTTTTGCTTTTTGCTCTGGGGTCTTTTTCAAAATCCTCTCTGATACTACATATGCCGTATCTTCTTTCCGAATAATAACTTGCTCAAATCTATCCTTAACTCTATTTAATGTCATAGAAACAAAAGAAAAGTTGGGATTGTCAAAAAGTTTTTCTTGCATACCAAAAATAACCCTTAGACGAGATCGCTTAACCATCTCTCCAAGTTCACGCATGAAACCAAGGTCAAGTTTAATTTCTTGCTCTTTTCGCCCACCGAGATAATCAAGGAATTCATCTACTACAATAAGATAACCTTTATCAGGATACTTAGTTGAAAAAGTCTGCAGCATATTTTCAAGTACTTCTTTATTATTTATAATCTCTCCATCTTTGGGAAAGGAGAAGGACAAGCCTCGTTTTGCAAAATCTTGTTCAACTTTATTCAATATGATATTACGTAAAGACATTGTAGTGGAACCAATTTCTATTCTAAGCACTTCAAACCTTCCCGAAATTCGCTCCATATATTTGGCAAACTTTTTGTTTTGCAAATACTGTAAGTACTCGCTATCAAGCGCAACTGCAGATATAACTGACATAAGGTGAGATTTACCAGTACCATAGTTACCAACTAGTAGTACCCCTTTATTATCCACTACTTCATCAAGCTGTAGTTCATTTATGATACCTCGTTCAAGCTTTTCCGCCATATCATCTGACATAACATAGCTTTTGGTAAGATTGATAGCTTTTGCTTTGTCATCTGCTTCATTAATTTGAATAATGCTATCAATAGGATTAAAATTGATTAACTCTGAATATCTCATTTAAAATGCCCCCCTTCAAATTATACAAGTTATATCATAATCCTTAATATTATAAGACTTATAATCTTGATATTCTGGCTCGGCGAATTTTAATTTGTTCTGTTCGTATTTTCCAGGCCACAACACTGCTATCTTTTGCTTTCTATTTAATAAAATAAATAGTTTCAAGACATCAATTTGATATTCTGGGTCAAATAATATTTCAAAATCAGTTATCAACATATTGCCTTTTTTGCTTTGTATAGTCGCATTAATTTCATCTGATATATGCAAATACCTTTTATGTTGCTCATATGAAAGTAGCCTCTTAGACAAAACTTCATTTAGACTTAGAACGTCATAACCTGTGATATACTTAGATATTTTAGTCTTGTCCACACAAAAAATAATTGGAAATAAAAGCTTATTTATTTTTTCTGGTGTTAAGGAAGAAAGCTTATATATAGATCCCATAACTCATACTCCTTTTTTGATTCCTTGAACAATATATTCTTTACATTTACCGTTCGACAGAACCACCACTTTTAACCCATTCATCAACTTCGCTAATCTTAAATTTCCATAGTCTACCGATTTTGTGAGCAGGCATTTGCCTATTAGCTATCCATCTATACACTGTATCTTTACTCACGCCTAGATGTTCAGCAATTTCGTCAAGGGAAGACCATTTCTCTGTAGTTGAATCCGGCATTGCTTTAGCCTCCTTTAAATTAACTCTTCTAATTATATCATACATATGTTTCCAAATCTATGATTTTAGTATGCTTTGATATGCATTAGTCCGCATAATTCATTTTTGTTCTGCAATCAATAACATAGACATGATTAGTGGCTAGTCACTTCAGTTACCTTTTGGTTCATCATTTTCACCGACTTTATTCTTTAATCCCATAAGATAGACACAGTCCCGCCCTCATATAAACTATACTTGCCACACTTAGGGCAAGGATACTTTTCAAGGTTAATTTCTTTCTCCTGCCAGCCATTAACCTCAGTGATATCATAATCAATCATTTTTAACGCTGTCTTACATTTTGTACATTTATATTCCACTTCAAAACTACTCCCGTCATATTCTAAACGGATATAAAAGCGACCATAGAATTCCCCACACTTCGGACAACGGTATATCTCATGACCATAGTCATCTGCGATTTCTGCATTTTTTTCATTCAGCAATTCTTTAATATGTGCAAGCATCTTTTTTGACCTAATTAGATATGGAAGCAAAGCGAATTCTGAGTCGAAATCTCTAAGATTATAAGGACTGTACATCATCCCAATTCCTATTCGAAAATCTTTTGTATAATCACACTCTCTACAACTAATTCCAAAACTGCTGCCCATGCTCTCCCTCCTACAAAATCCACGGCTTGACCTCAAAGGCAGCCAATTTATAAATTTGATTCTTTAGTTGATTCCCTCTAGGTGGGGGCTCTACTGTACCTACTACTTTTTTGACTGTATTATCAGAATGGCGTATTTTACACTCCCATGCCCAGCCATCACAGACTTCAACGGTATAATCATCATTCCAAGTTTGAATCTTTATCTTAGTAACTAAGATATTAAAGAATGCATCCATCGCACTAGCATCAACTTTGTATTTATATTCTTTAACATGCTTATTTGATAATCCGTTATACTGTAGGTGCTTTATTTTGCCTGTCTTATATATTCTCAAGGTCTCAGAAATTATTTCATCCGCACTGCAAAGACCACAAGATGTATTTTTTATTTCTATTGATGTAATGCTTTTTTCTGACATGATTATCCCCCCTCGGAAAATCAATGTTCCTTATTTAATGATTGTTCATCTCTTAAGAGAACAAGAATACTTTTACTGTTTATTTAAAGCACCATCTTCAGTAGTGATAGTAGATTTGGTTTCAATAATTCTCACTGTTGTCCGTTTAGCAATATAACCTTTATAGACTATTTTTTTATCTTCGTCCTCAACATCTAAAAGCTCATATTCAACCTGGTACCAGTATTTTTCTTCACTAATAATTTTGACGATTTCATTTTTTGTGACGGCATATACAATTGGAGCTGTTTTAGAGGGGTTTTCTCTTATTGCTGCTTTATCTGAAACAACGGTAGCCTGATGCAAAAAACCAGCTATTGTTACTATTGCACTTATCAGGCTGATTAGCGTAACAATTGCTGATAAAATCCGCATGACTATAGGATTTTTTTCTTGCCATTTTATTATTGCTGCATTTAGCCGTTGCTGCCAATTTGAAGAAGCGTAAATCTCTGTTATGTCATTTGCAAGCTCTTCCTCTTCGGTAGCGGTCAAAGAAATCTCCTCAATTTCAGTATCCATATCGCTGAATAAGTTAGAATATGCATCCTCAGGAAATAAGTTTCCCAACACATTGTTATAAACAGGAGTATTTATTATACTGTGGAAAAGGTTTTGGTAAGTATTTAATGAACTTATCATTGATGATAGCTTGCTATTCTCAAAATTAATCCTCTCAAGCATTGGTATAGAATTTTCAAACATACTACCAAGGTGGTTAGGAAAAATGCCCTCTATTTTATTTGCATAAGAAATAGCCGCTCTAACTGCAGGAGTATTGACAATATCTAAAGCTCTTTGTGCTTCCGAAAAAACAGCGGTATTGGCGAATGCAAAATTTTCTATGTTTGGAAAGAACTTGTCCATTTTCTCTGTATATGAAAATGCAGAAGCAAATTCTGCGCCTACAAAAAAATTACTCATATAGTCTTGCTGTTGAAGCACCCTAATAATAGGTGTCTCAAACATGGCTCCTATATTAATCCTTAATGCCAAACTTGTCATCCAATTGATTCTATCCATTTGTTCCATAATCCTACTCATTGCCCCGAACGGCTTCTCTAATTTGTTCTTTGACATTACTACCAAAGCCCCCCCATCTAATCACAAACCACTCCTACCATAACTTTTTATTTGAGATGTTTGCTATAATTATTTTTTTCTTTTATTGTGTTGCCCTGCAATCCAGGCATTACGTTTTAGCCTATTTATATCTCATCTTTTTAGGTTTAATTACTGACTGTCATTTAACATGATAATTTAAATCTGTATTCATATCGTTGTATGAAATTACTGTATATAACAAGTCCTCTTGACCAGTATAATAGCAAGCTGAAAGCTCCGTTAATCTCCCCATCACTATTTTTTCTTGCCTTTTGCTTTGGAGCCAAGAAGTTTCATTTGCATCAAATTCTCCTTCATGGATAAACCCTAAGTAAAACTGACAGCCTTCAAGGTCTTTATCCTTTATATATTCAATAGTTTTTTCGACATCCTTGATAAAACAATCCACAGGTACTTGTGCGCCTTTATATTTTAATTCTATTACAGCAAATATTTTCTCTATATTTTGCCCGATGTGCTCCTCTGCATCTTCACCAATTTTAACAATTGCAATATCAGCTTTTACTCCTTTTCCCGCTAGCTTTCCATCATGAAATTCTGTAAAGATTCTGATATTATTATCTATAAGCAATTGACTTAGTTTATTTCTTAGATGAAAATAAAAGGCGTTTTTCAAAGTATCATCATATAACATATAGCTATTTTCGATATCAGTTTTTATTTCAGTTAGCCATATTTCCTTAATTGTCCTATCAATAATGGCTAATATTTTATGCTCATCAGAATCAAGCACAGCACATAGGTCCGAAGTTAAATCCTGACTTTTTGACAAAATCAGCACCTCCCCTTCTACACACCCAATTCATGTATCATATTTTCCAGCCCATAGGATTCCAATATAGGCATATTTTTCTTCGATAAGTTTAACCCATATTCAGATTTGCTCTTGAGACCGCCATAATCTTTATCACAAAGCAGCTCATTGGTAGATTGCCAAGCAGCGGAAGGTATGAGATAAACATCCGGCAATCTACCATCTTCAAAAATGAGTAGTATCAGGTATATATTCGGGACAAAGATGTTCCACTTGTCTTTCTGCATGTACACATAGTTGGATTGCCTTACTGCTTTGACTTGCAGTTCATAAAATTTCCCGTTTTTCCCTTTAGCAATAAAATCTATACCATGATCATCTACTTCCGATGTATAGACCTCAAATCCATAGGATGCAAACTCCATCTTTGCATAATATTCTGCATATCTGCCCAATTGTGACTTATTTAGCTTTGACCAGTTTGTATCCGGCATACAAGAACCCCCATAATCAATTTAAATAAAAGTTATTTTAAATTTTATGTACAGTTATTCTTATTTCAGCTTCTTCAACTTATCTATTTACCGCCGGTACTGGGACTACTTCCCGAATTTTTGCTACTACATCTGTATAAATGTCCATATTAAGTTTTTCAGCTACTTCCTCTGCCACCTCAAAAGTTGCAAGTATTCCATAACTAATAGGTTCAAAATGTTTATCAGCATCATCTTTGCAATTTACTTTAATATCTATGCTATTATTTGGGTCCCATGCAATAGCACTATCCCCATAAAAAGTCTCATGTTGAACAGTACCTCTTCTAACTGATTTATCATCGGTATTTACACGATTTGGAGTAAGTATGTTATTTTCAATAGAAAACCATACTTGTGCCGAACGGTATCTTTGGCTTGTTACTTTGGTGGTGGAAAAATATGAAAGTGTTATAGTTAATTTTCTAAAATAACGGCCAGTTGAAAAATCAAAAGGTAATGGTAATTGATAAACATGTGCTTTATCCTTTTCTAATAATCCATAGCCAATAAGTGTTACCCTATTCTTTGCGCATTCCATAACCCTAGATATATCTGGAATACCATTGCCTAACCATTTGAAAACTCGTTTATCTGAAATTTGTATTGGATTTGCAATTGCTGAAGCAATCTCACCCCACGATGCTCCATGAACTAACATTGACTTAATTAATATCGCTGCATACTCCCGTGGGACATCATATCCTGTTTGTGACGAGAAAATATCTTCTAGTACTGAATAGCATTTTGCTCCCTCATGTGTAACTTGAGCCGTTGCATCACTTGTTCCAAATGTATAACCAATAGATGAAATTCCCTCACCGGTTCCAGGCGTTGCCACACAACAACCGGGAGGACGTGTAATAGAATTCACCCATTCCAATCCTGATGAACGAAATGATTCTTTTAAGAATTTACGACCACCATCAAAAAAAATATCCGGTTTTATTGAACGATTATACCCAAGTCCTACTGCTGATATCGGACTTGGCAACGTTTTTTGATAGGGGAAAATAAATCTATCATTCTCTACTATTTGTGTACTATCTTTAAATATTGCTCCAACTGTCAAACTATTTATACTTTCAGAAGGGGAAAGTAATCTCATATTTCTACTATTTTGCTCAACCGCCTTAATTACTAATTTTTCACGTTCTTCTATAGGCAGTTCTTTAAACTGCGAAAAGGTAATACCTACATCTATTCCATTTCCATTATGATTTCCAGCACTTACTATGAATAAAACTTTGTATTTATAACTAAGCCAATCAAGCAAACGAGCTAATGGACTCATTATATTAACAAATTGTCTGCAGGGATCTCCTAAAGATAAATTAATCATTTTTATTGTAGGTGCTACAGGTCCTGTATTCTCATCTCCCTCAAAAATTCTTTTTACAGCTAAATGTATTAAATCTACTAAAATAACATCCTCAGGAACATGCTCAAGCAAGTTATTATTAAAATCTCGAATAGGCTTTAAAATAGGCCTTATGTATACCTTTCTGTCTAAAGCTGTTTCTCCCTTATCCAAATCACTGTAAATAATCAAAGAAGCCATTGCCGTTCCATGAACTCTATCTTTAACCGTATATATACTTCCCCAGTCGTCAGGATCGTCAACAATTATCCTTCCCGAAAGCAAGGAATGGTTCTGCATAGGAAAACCATCGAATATTGCTACAATAGGCTCCTCATTAATAAGATTTTCTTGCAATAAACTCTCGTCTATCTCTGCACATTCATCAGTTTCTTCATTCGACGGAAATGCTACTTGTCCAACCGGTCTAAAAAACATTACATCATCAACTTTTGTTAACTCTACTTGTTCATAATTTGCAACAAGAGTTTCTATTTGGTTTCTTGGTAACTCAACCAAAAGACAGTGATAAGCTATTTCTGAAATTATACATTGAGATATTATGCTACCATTCATGTTTTCTATTGCATCTTTGACAACATTTACTGCATTAGTGCGTTGTTCTGGATTACTTCTGAAAAATAATTCTATTTCAAATTTAACTGGTCTATCACCATCAAATTCGAGATTTTCACGCCAGTAATTTAAAACATGTGTTTCTTCAAGACGATCTTTAGGACTCCAGTATCTTATATCTTTGAGTTGTTTAAACATATCTCGAAGTCCAGTATACCCCCTTTGAAATTGCATTTCAGGATTATTTGCATATTGTTTCCATAAAGATATTAACTCATCTAAGGCACGTTTATTTGTCATTACGCAATAAACCTTTCCTGACAAATCACCATCCTTAACATTTCCATGTTTATCAAGGAGTTTAAAATCATCGTCTGGCTCTACTCCATCTATTGAAATATCAAACATTAATTCTAAGCCATCAATATTTTTAATAACAGAATAAAAACTATCAACACTACCAATAGTCTCTAGTACTAGAGCACATTCAGGATTTATTCCTGTTGGTGATTGTTGTATTGCTATATTTTTTTGCTGAATTGCTCTTTGCAACTGTTCAAACTTAGGACTAAAACGTTGCATTTGTTGGGAAACAGATGGTTTAGAAAATTTTTGCGGTCCTCCACTACCTTTTGCTCTATCAGAGTCTTCGTATCTCGGAAAAAGAATTAACGGTCTTTCTGGCATTATTCATCCGCCTCCTTTTCTCCATTATCTATCTTTATTCTTTTTTGTGCTTCCCATAATCTAATTGCATCCTTAGCTATTTTTTTTACATCATTACTAGGCAACTGCAAAATATATCTTCTATAAATAGATAAAGCAAGTTCTTCAGCCTCAGCATAACTACAGCCATAACTTTTCTTAGCTAATGTACTCACTTCATACCCTAGTTTAAAACCTGTTCTTTTTTCATATTGTGAGTACCATTTTTCAAGACTAGTACGAGTAGGACTCGGTAACTCTAGATGTAACTGAAATCTACGCCATGCCGCTTTATCTAAAAGTCCTTCATGGTTAGTTGCACCAATTACGACAACATAACTTGGTAGTGAATCAATATGCAGTAATAATGAACTTACAACACGTTTAATCTCTCCAGTTTCATGTACATCACCACGTTCTTTTCCTAAGGTTTCAAATTCATCAAAGAATAAAACACACTGACGTGTTTTAGCATAATCTATAAGCTTAGCAAGTCTAGTAGCTGTTTCTCCTAAATAAGCACCCACAATACTCTCATATTTTACCGTTAAAAATGGAACCATTAGTGCTTCAGCAACAGCTTCCGCTAAAGATGTTTTACCGTTTCCGGGTGGTCCAATTAATAAAATCTTGTTTCGTGGTTCTAATCCATATGACCGTAATACATCAGCTCGTGTTTGTTCCTCAACTACTTCTTTACATGAAGAAAGAACAGTATCAGGTAATATTAGATGATCCAATCTTTTTTGCGGAACTTTTTCAATAAAAAATGATTGTTCACTATTGCCGTTTTTTATCATAGGCAATCCATTTTGAACATTTCTCATATTTTGTTTGGAATCTTTTAATAATTCTTCAATACGATTGGCAACAATCGTATGCTGTTTAGCACGTTCTTCTGCACAGATAGCTTCAGTTGCACGACGTAAATTCGCCATATCCCCTGAAAGTCCATGCTTTATAATTTCTAAAAGCAAGTCTGCTCTAGCCATTGTTCTACTCCTTTCTTCAAAATGTATAGTTTTATTTATTAAACTTTTCAGCAATTTTTTTAGTAATATTTTTACTTATGCAGTATTCATGAAGTCTATGTTTTGCTAATTTACTTGGAGAAGTTTTACCGTTTTCCCATCTGTTGATAGTTGAAAAGCTAATATTCAAATCACGGGCAAGCTGTTCTTGACTAATACTCAATTCTTTTCTTATTTCCTTTACTAAATCTCCAAAAGACATAAATACACCTCCAATTATCCACGATATATTATAGCATATGCTATAGCATCATACAACAACTTTATACTATGTTGTATTCATGGGTTGTATTCATGTATCTATAGAGGTTTAAAATGATACTTCTTTTTCAATATCCCAGATCGTTTACCTTGTATAGTTCTATGGCACTGCAAAATTGTCGCCCTCCCTGCGACAGTTATGTAAGGCAAGTACATCATTGACCAATTTCATATTACTTCCTGCTATATATTCCATTTTTTTACTTTGGCTTAAAAGGTAATAGTTTTTACAAACCCCATACACATGCTGCATATTCTCAAAAATAGATTTTAAATAGTCGGCAGGCTCATTTTTCTGTGTTTTTGTATTTTCACTTTGTTTTATACCAGTACTGTCATTTTCTCTCTCATAGAATAAAAAATTGACATACTCAACACCTACGCTTTCCGTTTCATGTTTTTCTTCTTTTGTCTCTTCTAGTGGTTTTTCTAGTGTAGAAGGAGGCTGTTTTTGCTCATCTACATTTCCATCATCAGGATTAAGCACAAGAGTATAAAGATTGGAACTCTGCCCGCCATTGTCCCTAAAACGATAATCTTTCTTTACATATCCTGCATCAATAAGATCGTTTATCGCTCTTTGTACAGTCCTTACACTCATATTACAGTCTTTTGCAA
>Ga0334892_1001122_pt1 | contig 24681 bp, 24 predicted proteins | sample GraSluR3_MG_4_FD_207213 | JGI IMG/M metagenome (GOLD analysis project Ga0334892, IMG submission 207213) | Sludge microbial communities from methane-producing bioreactor in Wageningen University, Netherlands - Granular Sludge_15_04-R3 | ecosystem: Engineered > Bioreactor > Anaerobic >...
CGATATGCCAAAGTCTCGTTATAGGTCCATCTACACAGCTCCAAGGTCTGTTCCATCTTAGAACGCTGTGCTTTTGTCGGATAGATCCTATATTTGAAGGCCTTAAGCATTACACTCACTTATGCTGGTATGGTATTTAAAGATTCATAGCTTAAGACGGGGTACGATTCATCCCCGGCCTAAAGACCGGGGTTTTCTCTACCCCTGCACCCCGCATCTATAAAAACACTTGGGGTTAAGCGCCTTTGTCAGAAAGCTGTGAGCGGCGCGGCGAAGCTGTTGTTATTCGCTATTATTGTAGCCGTTCACGGATCTCTTTCAAGACCTCTTCCAGGGACATCTCCTCGGATTCCCCGACCATGGCAAAGGGCACTAAAAACCTTTGAAGTTCACCGCTCGCGACAGTTCAGACCCTGTCGCCCTCCCGTCTCGACAGCCTTCACCATCCCCCACAGCACCTCATTCCCCGGCGCCACCATCCCGTGCTCCCTCGCCCGATCGAGGACGAAGCCGTTTATCGCGTCGACCTCCGTCTCTCTTCCCCGGAGGACGTCCTGGAGCATGCTGGAGGTGTTGGCGGCCGTGCTCTCGGCTACGGCCCGGACGAAATCCAGGACGGCCAGCTCATCGAAGCTCTCCCCCTCCGCCCTCGCGACGGCGACGCACTCCCCGACAATCCTCTCGACGACCGGCGCGAGATGCGGCGAGAGGACGATCCCGTTCTTCTCCCGGGTTAGGGCCGTTATCGGGTTTATGACGGCGTTGGCGAAGAGCTTCATCCACTGCTGCCGCCTGAACTCCGGCGCAAACTCCGCATCAAAGCCCTTATCAGCGAGCCGGTCCCCGATGAACCGCTCCAGATCTTCGCCGATCCCCTCCTCGAAGACGGTCTTTCCTCTCCCCTTCAGCTCGATCCTCCCGTCCCCGGAGAAGACGACGCCGACGGAGGTGATGGCTTCGTAGACTGGATTATCGAGAAGGTCGAACCTCTCCCGGTTTCCCATCCCGTTCATCAGAAGGACGAACCGGGCGTCAGAGAGCTTCCCTGCGAGGAGGCCGGATCCCTTGAGCTCCTCCGCGATCGCGGCCAGAGAATAGGTCTTGACGGTGACGATGACGACCTCGGGGGCGAAATCCGACTCCGCGAATTCGCCGAGGCCCGCGAAGGCGTGGCTGAAGCGGATTGAGAGGGGGCTTTCTCCTTCGGCTAGGGTGACCTCCAGGCCCCGCTCCTTTATCCGCTCGATGTGGCCGGGCCTCCCCAGGAGGGCGACGTCCTCGACGACGGGGGTCGAGCCTTCCTGACCTTTCTCCAACCCCTCCTCTTCCGCCGCCCCTCTATTCCCGCCCTCCGCCTCCGAGAGTAGGTAGCCGAAGAAGGAGCCGATCGCCCCTGCCCCGATGATCAGAACCTTCGTCATCGGCCGGTTTCTTTCCTCCTTCAGGCGATCCCCAGATCCCGGTGCCTCTCCAGGATCTCGTCGGCGAGCCGGTCGAGGGCCTTATAATCCTCCGCCGTCGGAAGCCCCCGGGCGAGGACCGGCTCGATCACCTCCACCTTCAGGAGGGGGATCGCCTCCTGGATCGCCTTCACCGTCTTGCCGCCCCAGCCGTAGGAGCCGATGATCGAGGCGAACCTCGTCTTCGGCCGCAGGGCGTTGGCGAGGAAGGCGACGTGGGCGGCGTTGGGGTGGGGCCCCCCGAGGACGGTGCAGGTCGCAACGACGAGGGTCGCGGCGTCGACGAGGGCCTCGGCCATCTTCCCAACGTCCGAGGCGACGATGTCGAACCTCCTCACCCCGATCCCCCGGGCGATGAGTCCGTCGGTCAGGTAATCTACCATCAGCCGGGTGCTCCCGTGCATCGAGACGAAGGGGATCACCACCTCGTTTTTGACGTCTTCGCTGGCCCAGTCTCTGTAAGCCTCGATGATGAAGGAGGGGTCGGCGTGGAGGGGGCCGTGGCTTGGGGCTATCATCTTTATTGATAGCGGATCGACGACCTCCAGGTTCTTTCTGATGATCGCCCGAAAGGGCATCATGATCTCGGCGAAGTACCTCTTGGCAGGCTCATAGATGATCTTCGGGTCGGCGAAGAGGCCGCTCGTCGCATAATGGGTGCCGAAGAAGTCGCAGGAGAAGAGGATCTCATCCTCTTTGAGATATGTGACCATCGTCTCAGGCCAGTGGACCCAGGGGGTGTAGAAGAACTCCAGGGTCTTGCCGCCGAGGGATAAAGTCGCTCTGTCCTCGACGGTCTCAAACTTCTCGGCCGAGATCTTGAGGTGCTCCTCCAGCAGCTCCCGACACCGGGGGGTGCAGACGACCTTTGCCTCAGGGAACCGTTCGAGGACCGCCGGGATCGAGCCGGAGTGGTCCTGCTCGGCGTGATGAGCCACCACGTAATCGAGCCGATCGATCCCGAGCCCTGCCAGGTTCTCCAGGAGCGCCCTCCCAAAAGGCGGGTCGGCGGAATCTATGAGGGCGTTCTTCTCGTCGCCGCGGACGACGTAGGCGTTGTAGCTCGTCCCGTCCGGCAGCGGTATCAGCTCGTCGAAGAGCCTGCGGTCCCAGTCGATGACCCCGACGGAGAATACCCCCGGGCTGATCTCTCTATAAACTCCCATATTATTGTCACCTCGTTTCGATTCAACTATCCACCGCCGGCAGCGGGCCCGCCTCCAAGATCCACGACCCCCGCCTTCGGCGGCTCGATCCCCTCACTCTTGAAGGCCTCCCAGGCCCTTTTGGTCACGTCCGTCTCGAACTTGAACTCGTACCTTATGTCGTTGACGTAGACCCTGGCCCTCACCATCGTATAGAAGGGATGGTCTCTCATGAGGATCGTAACAGGCCGCTTATTTGAGATGTAGACGTATTTCGACGTCACGGCAGCTTCCCTCAGGATCTTCATCGCCTTTGGAGCATCAGATCCGGAGTCGATGAAGAGGTCGATGACCACCTGCATCTCTAGGCTTCCGGCGTTGGCGTTTGCTACGGTCTGGTTGAGGACCCTCTGGTTTGATACCGTGACGAGGTTGTCGTCGGGGGTGACGAGCCTCGTCGCCCGCAGGCCGATGTCCGTCACCTCGCCGTACTGGTCGTCGATCCTCACCTTATCCCCCACATGGTAGGGCTTGTCCAGGACGATGACGACCCCTCCCACCACCTCGGCTACCAGATCCTTCAGGCCGAAGCCTATGGCAGCGCCAGCAAGGCCGGAGAAGGCGATGAGCTGGTTTGTGGAGAGCGGGGCTACGGAGGAGAGGATGTGATATATGGCGAATCCGTATATCGCGAGCTTCGTGATGGGGATCGCCATCTTGACGGTGATCCTGTGCTCGTACGCCCTCTCAGAGAGCCAGCTGAGGAGGAAGACGGCAACCCGGACGGCGACGTATGCGATGGCCAGCAAAAGAAGGGCGCTTATAATGGTGGACGGGTTGATGCTGATATCCGGGATAGCCCCTCCCGGACCTGAGAGCTGAGCTGTCGCGTTCTCAGCCATGCTACCAGACCAGCCTCGCCCTTCTCAGGTGTTCTGCGGTCCTCTTCAGCGCCTCGGCCCTCAACGATACGACCTCTCCATCTATTTCGACGAGCCCCCTCTCTTCCAGGAGGGCTGCGGCCCTCTCGGCGGAGGTTCCCGTCGGCTCCAAGACCTCCGAGAGGTCTGCTAGATCCACCGACCCCATGGAGAGTATTACGTTGAGGGCGAAGGAGTCGTCGAGGTCTAGGTCGATGGACGGCAGATCTATGAGGCTGTTTCTGACCTCTGGATAGTCCAGCGCCTCCTTCCAGAGAAGCTCGGCGACCCCGGGGTTTCCGTCGGAGATCCGGGCGAGCTTTCCGAAGAATATCTCCATCGGCGGCCTCTTCTCCTCCCCCTTGTGGAAGCGGGACCTGATGGAACTCAGGTCCACCTCAGGGCGGGGGATCTCGATCCTCTCGCCGAGGAGGCTTATCTTGAAGCTGGAACGTTTGAGGATCTTCGGCTCTTCTGTCTCATCCTCCTCTTCCTCGAGGAAGGTGAGCTCGCCCTCTTCATAGCCGGATAGGAGCATATCCCGGATCTTGCCAGCATCCATCCCGGGGAGCTCTATCTTCATGGGGAAATGCTGGCCGATCCCCAGGACTTCGTCGAGGTACTTCCAGGAGAAGCTGTTCCATGTGGTGATGAAGAGCCTCTCGGAGGAGGAGGAGACGAAGTTTATAAAGCGGTCCATGAGATCAAAACCGCCTATCTTCCGCAGGTAAAGACGATGGGCCTCCTCCACAATCGCTATCTTCGCAGAGGACCTCTCCAGGATCTCGAACTCCTCCTTCAAAGACCCGGCTTTGACCTTTAAGGCTCCGCCTCCTGCCCTTTCCCAAACCCATTCCAGTAGCTCCGACTCGCCGTAGAAGGGGTCAGAGATGACGGCGATGTTCCTCCTCTTGCCCTCTTCAAAATCCTTTATTGCCTTCTCGATAAGCTCCATCTCTTCTTTGAAAGGCGGTGGCATATGGCAAGATCTCCAGAGGTGGATATGATGCAAAAGCCTCTGCTGGACCATCCCTCGCCATTCTTTTGGGATATACTCCTAAATTAAGATTGCTGTGCCGCCCCTCTTCTGACCTTCTCAAATGAGATGACTTTAGGTCTTCATTACGTTGGCCCTCTGGAGCTCGGTTCCAGGGGGTCGGGTCCGCCCTTCGCCCCATCGAGTCGAAAAATATTAAATAGATAAGTACAATACATGCTTTGGTTATAGTTTGAACCTGAAAGAAGGGAGTTGGAGGGGGTAGCATGAAATGCTCAGTCTATATTGCGATAGCGCTTCTGGCGCTGGCGCCGATAGCCTTCGGCGCGGTGGGGACAGTTGAACAATCCGGGGGGTCGGCATCCACCGATCCTTCTAAGTCCTACTTTGGTGAGCCTCCCAGCCTCAGGGGGCCTTATGAGGAGGGGTATTCGCCGACGGAGCTTAACTTCAAAACCCCGGAGATGTACAGCTTCACCCCCGATGGTGGGCTGACCTTCGTCTCTGCCATGCCTCCGGGAACCGTCCTGGCCGGGATGTCGGGGGATGCGGGGACCGGTTCGGGCTCGTGGTACTGGCCAGGCTCGGTCTCGTCCCAGAACAAGCTCTACATCCAGACTAGCGACGGCGTGACGACGGTGGCAGGCTGCAGCAGCGGCGGTTATCTTCCCCTATGGGCGAAGGTCGCCTACACCGGCAACTTCTTCGTCTACGAATGGTACCCGAACAGGCTCACGCCATCGGTGAACTGGTACTTCTGGACCTGGCCCGACTACCTGAAGGGCTGGTTTAAAGGTGACGAGCCGGGATGGCACGTAATCTGCTTCCACTGTGACAAGGCCAGCAATTACGTCTACATATACGTCTCTCCAGAATCTGGATCGTACGGAACGGGGAAGGCCGGATATATCGCAGACGGAAGGTCGACGAGCCATCCGAAGATAGAGGCGCCCCAGACGAAGCCGTCTTCGTCGTCTCTGAGCGGCGGCAGCCAACCTGCGGGGATCGGCATGGCGACTCCTACGCCCCCCGATCCCGTATCCGAGGGGCTGATGCCCACCGACCTTCGGCTGCCAGCCCCTAATTATAGCGACGTCGGATACGACAGCTGCGCGACAGGATCGACGGGGTACTGTGGTCCGGTCGCCGCGGCCACTGGCTACGGCGTTTACACCTCCGGCACCTCAGGTCACGCCTCCACAGGGGTCGGCCCCATCTCGCCTCCCGGCTACAGCGCAGGGACGGATACAGTATCCGATTTCGGTCTCGTCTACACTCCCAGGTCTTCGTCAAAGTACAACGAGTACTACGTCCAGACCTATCCGAACAGGCTGACCACCGTCGCCAGCACTCAGCAGAACCAATGGCTTCCGCTCTGGTCCAAGATCACCCGGCCGGGGATGTACTGGTCCTTTGAGTGGCCGCCCTGCAAGTCGGGATACTACTGCGCTCCCGAGGTGAAGAACTTCGGCTACAAGAAGGAAGGGTGGTACCCGACCTGGTTTAAGAGCAGCACTCCCGGATGGCACCTCCTGGTGTACCAGTGCAACGACTGGTCCAACTACGTCTACATATACGTCTGGCCCTTCGACTGCTGATCCGGCCTAACTCCTCCTCCCCATCTTCGGGGGGAGGGGCGATCTCTTTATATACAGTAAGCATCGGTCTACAACGGAGCTATCTGAAGCGATTACCCTTACTGGAGGATGTTTATTGGCGAGAAGGTCACAGAGAAAGTCTGACAGCAGGAAGGTCAAGGCTAAGCAATGGTACAAGGTCGTAGGCCCCGATATGTTCGGAAAGTCTCCCGTCGGGGAGACTTTGGCCAGCGATCCGAGCAAGCTGATGGGAAGGGTCATCGAGACGACCCTGGGGGAGCTGACGAACAACTTCTCCAAACAGAACACCAAGCTGAAGTTCAAGGTGGACCAGGTGGCCGGCGACTCAGCATACACCATGTTCGTGGGCCACGAGCTGACCAGCGATTACGTCAGGTCCCTCGTCAAGAGGAGGACCTCCCGGATCGACTCCATCATCGACGTCACCACCACCGACGGCTACCGGGTGAGGGTGAAGCCGAGCTGCTTCACCGTTAAGAGGGCGAGGACGACTCAGGTCAAGACGATAAGAGAGATAGCCTCGTCGATAATTCTGGAGAAGGCGGGCGCCCTCGACCTCAACCAGTTCATCCAGGAGGTCGTCCTCGGCAGGCTCTCTCTCGACATATACAAGAACGCGAAAGAGATCTATCCGCTGAGAAGGGTTGAGATCAGAAAGACGGAGATTCTGGCGAGGCCTGCAGCCTCATGAAGATCCTGGGATTCTTCGGGAAGGGTGGCACCGGCAAGACGACCCTCACCGCTCTGATCCTCCGGGACCTGATCCGGAGGGGTGAGGAGGGGATCCTGGCCGTCGACGCCGACGCCAACGAGTGTCTTGCCGGCCTTCTGGGAGTGGAGGGGACGCCGACCCTCTCCGATATGCTCCAGAAGTACAAGCGTCAGAAGGAAGAGAGCCCCGAGCTCACCGGCTTCGACATATTCCAGAACCTCTTCGACGCCCTCCTGATGGAGGGGGAAGAGGAAGGCTACGACATGCTCATCATGGGAAGGGGCGAGGGGTCGGGCTGCTTCTGCGCCGTCAACGACCTCCTCCAGGCGGTCTTCGAGAAGACCGTTGAGGGGGGGGCCTACAGCTACCTCCTGATGGACTGTGAGGCTGGGGTGGAGCACATCGCGAGGAAGACCTCGGGGAAGATCCACGACGCCATCATAGTCACCGACGCCAGCAAGGTGAGCCTCGACACCCTCAAGAGGATAAAGGACGTAGCAGGAGAGGTGGGGACCCAGATCGGAAACTACTACGTCGTCGCCAACAAGACGAGGCCCGATATGCTGGAGAAGGTAGAAAAGACCGCGAAAAGCCTGGGGTTCAAATACCTGGGCGCCATCCCCGAGGACCCGAACTTTACGGAGATCGCCTACCAGGGCAAGACAGTCTTCGACCTTCCCGACGACTCTCCGGCGACCCTCGCCGCGAGGGAGATGGTAGATCAGATTCTGGGAACCTGAACCGACGATCTGAAGGAGTAGCATGAACAGAAGAGCGATCACCCTATTAGTCTGCACTCTCGCCTGCTTTGCTGCTGGCTGTTCGGATAACGGCGAGGTGGATTCGGAGGGCCCGGCGGAAGGATCCTTCTCTGAGCTCGCAGTGTCGATTGCGGCTCCTGCCACAGGTTCAGTCCTCTCCGGTGGCGAGGGCGTGAACTTCGTCGGGGAGGCGACGGGCGGAAAGAAGCCCTATTCATACCGGTGGTCTTCGTCCCTGGACGGGACCCTCTCCACCGAGAGCTCTTTTTCGAAGCCGCCTTCTGAGATGAGCCGAGGCAGATACGTCGTCGTCCTGACGGTCACCGACGACGCCGGGGCGACCGGCCAGGCTAGCATCACCTTGACGGTCCTCTGAGGCAGGAGATCTCCCTCCTCCCTTTCTATCTTTTTTCCCTCGACTCCCTCCCCGATCAGAGCCTCGCCTCGGCGAGGGCTGATCCGCACCGGCAGCTCCTCTCATCCGGCATCTTCGACGCCGCGCCCTCTATGATCTCTCTCAAGAGATCCGCGGATTTCGCCATCTCGCCTGTGATCTCCGCCGCGGACATGGCGTCTCTTCTCATTCCGGCGGCAGGGTTAGTGACGGTGCATATCGAGGCGTAACAGATCTCCAGCTCCCGGGCGAGGGCGACCTCGGGGTACCCCGTCATCCCGACGACGTCGCCGAACCGCCGGAGCATCCTGATCTGAGCGGGGCTCTCCAGGTGGGGGCCCTCGGTGCAGACGTAGATCCCCTCGTAGACTTCAGCTCCTGCAGCCTTGGCGCCCGCTTCGATGGCACTTCTCACCTCTGGGCAGTAGGGGACGGTAAGATCGACGTGAACCGCCTCCTCCTCGAAGAAGGTGGAGAGGCGCGACCCGGTGAACTCCACGAAGTCTCTGGGCAGAACGAAGCTTCCGACGGGGTGCCACGACATCGTCCCCACGGTGTTGGTGGATATCACCCGGGATGCGCCCCACATCTTCGCGGCCATGAGAAGGGCTCTATAGTTCACCCGGTGGGGGGGCAGATGGCCCTCTCCGTGGCGAGGGATGAAGAGGACGTCAACACCTCCCAGTCTCGTGAGCCTCGGCGTCACCATCCCGTAGGGCGTATCGATGGAGAGGGCTTCGCCTTCGATCTCAATCCCAGTTGCCCCCATCACTGCAATCTTCCTTTCCATCTTCCTTTCCATCTTCCTTTCCATCTTCCTTTCCATCTTCCTTTCCATCTTCCTTTCCATCTTCCTTTCCATCTTCCTTTCCATCTTCCTTTCCATGTTCGTTAGAGGATATTCCGAGGTTAAAGGGCTTCTCCTGGCCGTTTGCGAGAATTAGAGGGTTTGGGGTTCATACGCAGCCCCTCTATGGCGAAACCTACATAAGGGGCGTACACCTCTTGGTTTTGAAACGGCCGCCATGCGACGGCGGCTGCATATCGATGACGCCTCCCCAACGCGGGCCCTTTTGAGGAGATATCAGATGGAATTTACCGCCCAAGAGAAGTACGAATTCAAACGGCTGCTGGAAGACCTGAGGAGCAAGAGCGGCAGAGGCACGGAGCTGATCTCCCTCTACATACCTCCCGACAAGCAGATCTCGGACGTCACATCTCAGCTCCGGGACGAGCACGGCCAGGCCTCCAACATCAAGTCGAAGCTCACCCGCACCAACGTCCAGAGCGCCCTCGAGTCGGTGATGGCGAGGCTGCGGCTCATCCCGAAGCCTCCCGCCAACGGCGTCGTCATCTTCGTGGGGGCCGTCGACGTCGGCGGGAACAAGACCGACATGTACAGCAGGGCCCTGGAGCCTCCGGAGCCGATAGTCACCTACAGATACCACTGCGACTCCTCCTTCCTCCTCACCCCCCTGGAGGATATGCTCGCTGATAAGAAGACCTTCGGCCTGATCGTCCTCGACAGGAGGGAGGCGACGATCGGGGTTTTGAAGGGAAAGCAGGTGGAGGCATTGAAGCATCTCACCTCCTCGGTCCCGGGAAAGCAGAGGAAGGGAGGCCAGAGCAGCCGGAGGTTTCAGCAGCTGAGGTTGATCGCGATCCACGACTTCTATAAGAGGATCGGAGAGAGCGCCACCGAGGCGTTCCTCCCCATCGACAGAAACGACCTGGAGGGGATCCTCATCGGAGGGCCGTCTCCGACGAAGGAGGAGTTCGTAGACGGCGAGTTCCTCCACCACGAGCTGCAGCAGAAGGTGCTGGAGGCCCTCGACGTCACCTACACCGACGAGTCGGGGCTCTACGAGCTGGTGGATGCAGCCCAGGAGAGGCTCCTGGACCTGGAGCTGACCCAGGAGAAGCTCCTCATGAGGAGGTTCATGAAGGAGCTGGTCAGCGACAAGGGGCTCGCCTCTTACGGGGAGAAGGAGGTTCGGGAGAACCTGATCATGGGGGCGGTGGACACCCTCCTCCTCTCCGAGGACCTCCGGAAGACCAGGGCCAAGATCGGGTGTGCCAACCCCGGATGCGACTTTTCCGAGGATGTGACGAGGTCGCCCAGCAGCCCGCCCCCCGAAAACTGTCCAAAGTGCGGGTCACAGCTTGAGATCTCAGAAGAGGTGGACATCATAGCCGACCTCTCACGGATGGCGGAGGAGAGCGGAAGCGACGTCAAGATCATATCCACCGAGTTCGAGGAGGGGGCCCAGCTCTATCGGGCCTTCGGCGGTATCGCCGCTATCCTGCGGTTCAAGACGAGCAGCATCTGAGGCGAGTTATGATCGAGCTATCAGTGAACGCGGCGGTGATGCCCACCGAAAGCCCCGAGAAGGTGGCAAGAGCCATCGAGAAGCTCTTTGATGGGATAGTCCTGGAAGGGACCGATGAGAGGATAGAGGGGCGGGGGGGGATAGACGCTCTCTCGACCTTTCACCGCCTTCTGAGGGAGGAGAGGATCCTGGACACTGCCAGGGCAGTGATCCTCCGCGGAAGGGTCGGTGAAGCCTTCCAGTTCAGGCTGAATAAGCAGGCCGCCTCCGCCGGAAGGATAAGCTTCCCCCCCGAAGAGGAGCCCCTCGGCTCGATCCACGTCGAGATCCGGGGGCCGCAGCTCATAGTCGACTGGCTCGCCCCCCAGACCTTCGATGGAAGGCCCATAGAGGAGATCGACCTGGAGGATCATGTTTAGCTTCTCGTCCAGCGCCCTCGTCGATCGGCCCTTCGATTGGGCGTATCAGCTGGAGGAGCTCGGTTATTCCGGCTGGGAGATCGTCAACGAAGGCAGGCAGAGGCTCTCGGCCGATACCCTCCCCCTGGCCAAGGAGATCGTAGAGACGACCGACCTCGTCATCACCGTCCACCTCCCCTACTCCGACCTCAACCTCGCCAGCATGAACCAGCCGATCTGGGAGGAGACCCTCCGGCAGATGAAGGAGTGCATCAGCCTCGCCTCCGAGTTCTGCGGCCTAGCCGTCGTCCATCCCGGCTATCTATCTCCCCTGGGAAAACAGATGCCGGACCGCGCCTGGGAGCAGAACATCCTGGGCCTCTCCATCATATGCGACCACGCCGCTGAATTCGGCATGAAGATCGCCGTCGAGAATATGCTGAGCATCGAGTCGATGCTGGGGAGGACCCCCGAGGAGATCAAAGGGATGATCGAGAACGTCGGCAGAGATAACCTGGGGTTCGTCTTCGACGTCGGCCACGCCAACACCAACGGGAACGTCGAGGAGTTCTTCGCCCTGAGAGATGAGATGATTCACGTCCACATCCACGACAACAAGGGGGCTAGAGACGAGCACCTCCCCGTCAAGGGCGGCAACGTCAACTGGCGGAAGGTGGCCGAAGCCCTGGAGGGGTACGATAGGAGGTTCGTAACCGAGGCGCGGACCCTAGTCCAGGGCGCCCAGTCCATGAGGAACCTGAAGGCCTTCCTGGAGGGATCTCGATGACGTCCATCGACGACCTGGCAGAGGAGATATCCGCCACCTTCGAGGCGAAGGACCGCGCCCGGGAGGAGGCCCTCGCCCTGACGAGGGCGGTCGTCCGACGGTCCGGCGCCGCCATCAGATCGATCCACCGGGGGGAGCTGGACCGCGCCCTCGACCTCGCCGGGGAGGCGGGGATTTCTATCGCCGCGATCCTGGACCTCCTGAAAGAGCATCCCGACGTCCGCTACTCCGGCCTCGTCGACGGAGCGGAGCAGGAGTACGCCGAGGCGAGGATCGTCTACTCTCTCATCACCGAGGAGAGGATCCCCCATCCTCAGGAGGTGGGGGTCGAGATGACGAGCTATTTGGCGGGGCTCGGCGATGCCGTCGGGGAGCTGAGGAGGCACATCCTCGATCTGATCCGTTTGGGGAGGCCTGAGGAGGGGGAGGTCCACCTCGCGGCGATGGAGGAGATCTACCACCTGTTGATGTCTTTCGACTACCCCGACGCCGTCACCAAGGGGATGCGCCGGAAGGGGGACGTCGCCCGCTCCCTCCTGGATCGGACCCGGGGCGACCTCACCAACGCCATCGGGCAGCGGAGGCTGGAGGTGCAGCTCGCGGAGGTGGAGGGGCGGCTCGAAGGTAGAGATAATCCCAAGGAAAATTTTTCCCTCTAGTCGATAGCTCTATCCTCTCGTCGCCAGCGTCAGATCCCCGAAGGGCATCACGATAGTCCTGGTGTCTTTTCCCTGCCTCTCCCGGGCCATGGCGAGGGCCTCGTCGAGGCTATTTGCATGCCGGAAGAAGCAGAGCTCCGCCAGGGCGGGACCCATGGAGGAGACGAGGATGAGGTCTTTTTCCAGGGACTCTCGCGCGATCAGGGCGGCCTTGTGCCCGCCGAACTCGTACTCCCTCCCGAACCGCTCGACGCAGTCCTCGGCGCATTTTGCCTCTCTCGCCCACCGCTCGAAGACGGGGTGGCCGAGGCCTTCCGCGCACTCGGCGACGAGGATGAGGCTGCCCCCCGGCAGGACCGCCTCCCTCGCGTTCTCCATCGCCTTCTGGGCCTGGAAGAGGTTGATGTCCTTGGGCCTGCCCCCTGCGCAGGCGACGACGATCTCGGCGGGCATGACGGCCCTGCGATACATCTCGTCGACGACTTTGGCCCCCGCGCGGTGGGCTCGCACGAAGTCGCCGGCGACTGCCCGGACGACCTCCTTATTGCTGTTGAGGACGACGTTGAGGACGAGGTCGAGGCCTGCAATTTTTGCCGCCTCCTCCATGTCGAGGCGGACGGGGCCGTCGAGGCGCCCCGACTTCGCCCGGGGGTCGGACATCATGGCGTGGTTTTTGTTTATCGACCTCTCGGAGCTGACGCCGGGGAGGAGCGCCTTGGCGCCGCCGCTGTAGCCGGCGTAGTAGTGGTACTCGATATTCCCGGTCCCGATCTTGAGGTCGCATGAGGCGACAGCCTCAAGGATCTCGACCGGAGTACCCCGGCCCGTCTCGCCTATGAGGACGCACCCGTCGATCTCGTGCTGGATGTGGGGGATGGAGGCGCATCCGCCGAGGAGCCGATCCATCTCCTGGGCGGTCATCTTCCTGTGGGTCCCCAGGCCGAAGACTACCAGCAGATCGGATACTCCCACCTCTTCGAGCCTTCTGACCAGGGGCGGGATCATCCTGGAGGTGGGGGCAGGCCTCGTTATGTCGCTCGCCAAGATGACCGCCCTCTTCGCCCCGGCAAAATCCTCGAGGGACGGGCCGAAGGGCTCGTCGAGGGCCCCCTCCATCTCCGCAGTCTCGTCGGGGACGCCAGGGATCTCCTTTGGGAGGAGGAGATCGTAGATCTCGTCTCCTTCGACCTCGAGATCTATGGAGCCTGCGCCGTATCCGAGCTTCATCAATTACGCCCTCCAGACCTTAGCCCGCCTGTGGACGTCGCTGAATACCTCGAATATGGGCTTATCTGTGGTGTAGCTGAAGAAGTCGGCTCCGACGGCGTCGCACGCCTCCCGGATCCGACGGTCGTGCTCCTCCATCTTCGCGGCGTACTCCTCTCTCACTGATGGCGTCACCCTCGTCATCACCGTCTCCTTCGACTCCATGTCGATGAACCGCAGATCCCCCTCGAAGTCGAGGGCTGCCTCTGCAGGGTCCAGGACCTGGATCAGGATCAGGTCGTGGGCCGAGAGCTTGTAGATCCCGGCGACGACCCCCTCGACGTCGTCGAGGAAGTCGGAGACGACCACCACCAGGCTCGTCGACCTGATCGAGAGGTCGAACTGCTCTGCCATCCTGCGAAAGTTCGTTCCCCCCGAAGGGGCGGTCCTGTCCAGCTCCTCCATGGCAGAAAAGAGGTTCCTCCTCCCACCCTTCGTCTCCCCCGGCTCCAACATCTCTGCGAACTTGGATATGGAGAACTTCTCGTTCTCCTTTATCGCCATGTACGCAAACCCCACCGCGACCTTAGCGCCGAAGGCGAACTTCTCCCCAAATGACATGCTGGAGCTGGCGTCGACGAGGAGGTGGACGGCGAGGCTCCTCTCCTCCTCGTGCTCCCGGACGTATAGCTTCTCAGTCCTGCCGTAGACCTTCCAGTCGACGAACTTGAAGTCGTCCCCCTTCCGGTACTCCCGGTAGCCGACTGGGCTTATCCCCCGCCCCACCTTCACCGACCTTCTGGCCCCGGTGAAGGAGGTAGACACCCTCTTTCGCACGAGGAGGGTGAACCTCTCCAGCTCTGCGAGAAACTCGGTATCCATCCCTCGGGCCTCAGATCGACTTCAGCAGATCGGATATGACCTGGTCGCAGGTGACGCCCCTCCTCTCAGAGTCGAAGGAGAGGATTATCCTGTGCCTGAGGATCGGATATGCCATGGCCACCAGATCATCTCTATCGACGTAGTCTCTGCCCCTGAGGAGCGCCCGGGCCTTGGAGGCGAGGATGAGGCCTATCGACGCTCGGGGGCTTGCGCCGTACTCGACCCCCTCCCAGCTCCTGGTGGAGACGACGGCCTTTATCGCCGCCGTCTTGAGGTCGTCGGAGATGGGAACGTCCCTTGTAAGCTGCTGGAGGGACAACAGCTCCCTTCGGGTTATCACCCTCTCCACCTTCGGCTCGGCGTGGCCCGTGTATCTCTCCATGATCTCGTACTCCTCCTCGGAGCTCGGGTAGTCGATGTATATCTTCAGCAGGAACCGGTCGAGCTGAGCCTCGGGCAAAGGGAACGTTCCTTCCATCTCGATGGGGTTTTGGGTGGCGAGGACGAAGAAGGGCTCTTCGAGCTTGTATGTGTTCTTTCCTACGGTGACCTGCTTCTCCTGCATCGCCTCCAGCATGGCGCTCTGGGTCCTGGGGGAGGCCCTGTTGATCTCGTCTGCGAGGACGATGTTGGCGAAGATCGGACCCTCCTCGAACCTGAAGACCTTGCTCCCCTCCACCTCCTCGATGAGGGTCGTCCCCGTTATATCCGCGGGCATCAGGTCCGGGGTGCACTGGATCCTGCTGAAGTCAAGGCCGGTGGTGTTGGCTATCGTCTTGACGAGGAGAGTCTTTCCGAGGCCGGGGTTGCTCTCCAGGAGGATGTGCCCCCCTGAGAGGATCCCCACCAGAATCTGTTCCACCACCGACTTCTGCCCCACCACCACTTTGCCGATCTCGCCCCTGATCGTCTCGAAGATGGCCGGGGCCTCCTTATAAATGTTGATCAGATCTTCTCTCATCTGTCTCTCCTCGGTGAGATATACAGCTCTTTTTCTCCGTTATCCTCACGGATTAATCAGATCGTCGCCAGGTTCTCGAAATATCTCTTGATGATCTCTCGGTGCTGGGGCGGGAGGCTCTCGATGTACAGCTCGGTGGCCACCGCCACCCCCTCTCCGGGCTCGGAGACGGTGAAGAGCCGGTCCATGGGATCCGTCTGCCTGGACCTGAACCCCGCCGCCGACCCAGGGTATAAGATCAGCTCCAGGTTCACCTCCTCCAGGACCGCCAGAGACGGCTTGCCGTAGATCTCTCCGGAGATCCCCGTCCCCGTCCGTCCTCCCTTCGGGATCTCCTCTTCCCCGAAGAGGTCTGCCGCCCGGTCCCTGAGGTCGGCGAGAGGTTTGAAGGGGTGGGGCGTGATCTCATCACCTGCCTGGCTCTGGCTGAAGATCGCGGTGAAGGCGATGAGGAGGACGAGGGCCCCGGCCTTCGCCTGGAAGGTCGGGAAGCTTCTATCGCCGAAGTTCAGCCGCCGGTTATTTATAAGATCTTTGGCCCCGACCTTCGAGAGTCTCCTCTTGACGTCTGCGGCGAGGCTCTGCATCACCACCGAGTCGGAGTGGCGGTTGTCGTAGGCGGCTTTGGTCTTCTCCGAGAGGCTCCCCTCAAGATGGGCGAAGAGGTCGTAGTCCGACCATCGAGCGAGGACCTTTGCTCCCAATAGCCCCAGGATCAGGGAGACCGCCGCAGGAGCCCAAGCAAAGGATGAGTCCTGCCAGTAAAACCTGAAGAAGGCGGGGATCCCCAAAAAAAGGGCGGCTATGTAGAAGAGGACTGCGATTATCCCGCCGTTGAGCAGAGACATAGACCGCTCAAAGAGCCTGTAGACCCCCAATAGCCGCCTCAAATCCGCCAGAAAGTCGTATGAGCCGTCCACGGGACCTAGTCAGACCCCTTACTAATAAGTAGTTTCCGAGCAGAAGGGCCGTCGCCTCCGCCGAAATGGGGGGACGGGTCCGAGGGCGTATCAACCCTTCGAGAGCCTTCTTATATGAGCCTTCTTATATATTCGTGTATGCGGTATTGATCAATTAGTAATACCTGGCGAAATTAGGTTTATAGCCTTTGAAGACCAACACCTTCCATGCGGTCAGGCCGGAAGGCACCAGATGCGCCGCGTGAAAGTGGGGAATAACTCGACGATCGACTCGGCCGCGGTTCCATGGGGAGCCGGGCCAACTGGATATCCAAGAAAAATGGCCAATATTCCATCTTACAAAGGGCTGGGCTCCAGGTTAGCGTTGATGGCTTTGCTGGCGACGCTCCTCCTGGGCTGCGTCGGTGCCGTCTCCATCCAGGAGGCGGCGGGGGATAAATACGCCGTATCGGGTGAAAACGGAGGCAATGGCCTGGAGGGTCTGGCGGAGGCCCAGGTGGCAGGTATCTGGATAGCCCCCTTTGGGTGGGAGAACGTCTCCGAAGGGGGCGAAGAGGCCCTCCGATCGTTGCTCGGGCCCGCCAGGATCTTGAGGATTATAGTCCAGGAAGAGGAGGTCGTCGATCTGGGTTATATCGGAACCTCCGATGGGGTTTTAGTCTTATGGCCCGACATCACAGAAGACCTCCGGCTGATCGCCCCCTTCGACTACCGTGAACGGCCGTGGTACCTGGAGGCGATGAGAAGGGAGGATACTATCTGGACGAGGCCCTACCTGGACCAGAGCTCCGGGATGCTGGCCATAACCTGCGCGACACCCATATCGGTGGAGGGGAACCTGACGGGGGTGGTGGGGATGGACGTATCCCTAGCGAAGATGGAATCAGACCTAGCCAACATATCCTCCGGTTATCCCTTCATCCTGGACGGCCAGGGGGTGGTGGTTATGCGCCCCCCGGAGCCCGATGGTTTCCTCTGGGAGGAGATCCTGGCCCCTGGAAGCCTTCTGGACTCAAAAAATCCTCAGCTAGCCGGGTTGGCTGAGGCCATGGTCCGGGGAGAAGGTGGCTCCGCCTTCCTCCGTCTGGGGAAGGGGAGCGTCAGGATATCCTACGCCCCCATCCTCGCCGTCGGCTGGTCCCTCGGTCTCGCCTCCGGCGACCGGGAGCTGGCGGTGGCCAAGGCTTCCCAGTACGACGAGCTCTTCGGTCGGATCGGAGGCTACTCCGAGATCCTGGCCCTGGAGACAGGAGAGGCCTTCCAAGAGAGCCGCCGAGAAAGGATGATCGCCGCCGCAGTTCCCATCGACGGCGAGGGAGATACTGCCGGGATCGCGCCGACCCTGCCTCTGGCGGTGGCGGCGGCCATCATCGCCCTCCTGGCGGGGCTGGTGGGATTCAGGGCTGGCAGGAGCGCCGTCGGACCGATCGTAAATGCCGTAGCCGGGGGGCTTGAGAGGGTCGGCAGAGGAGACCTCAATTCGAGGATTGGAGGAGACGTCTCGGGGAAGATGAGAGGCCTCACAGAGGCCTTCGATCGGATGACCTATGATATGAGAGATATGATCGCCATCGCGGAGAAGAGGTCCTTTGATGCGGGCTGGTCGGAGAAGGAGAGGGAGGTCCGCCAGGATGTCCAGCGGTTCCTTCAGCCGGAGAGAGCGTCCCAGGTGGAGGGGTATGAGGTGGCCAGGCTCTCTCTTGCGGAGGGCGGTGGATGCTGTCATTTCTACGACTTATTGGAGATGGAAGGGTCGAAGGCGGTCGTTGTGATGGCCGAGGTATCGGCGAGGGGTCTATCCGCCGCCTTGGTGGCGGCCCTCACCAGAAGCCTCATCAGGGCAGCTCTCCGCAAGTTCGGCGATCCGGCAAAAGCACTCAGGGAGACTAACCTCCAGCTCGTCGACAACGTCAGAGGCGGTATGATGGTCTCCTGTTTCTGTGGGATGCTAGACCTCTCCAACCACTCGATGAACTACGCCAACGCTGGCCACATCCCGCCCTTCGTCGTCAGCTCTGACGGTTTTGTGGACACCCTGGTGGGCGGCGCCATATCCATGGGAGCTCTCGACCAGATCGACCTGGATACCGAAGGCTGGATGATAGATCCGGGGGACGTCCTGGTCATCTACAACGACGGCCTCATCGAGCTGGAGGACGGGGATAAGGAGAGGTTCGGGACGGAGAACCTGATCTCTCTTGTAAAAAGCAACAAAGAGAGGTCGGCCCATGACATCATGAAGGAGCTGGAGGCGGCGATAAAAGACCATGCCGGAAGCGAGGGCTATAGGTCCGACCCCGCCGTCATGATGATCAAAAGGTCGGTGTGAAGCGGGACCGAGGATGAGGGGGCGGCCTCGTCTCCTTCCTGGCGCCCCTTCAGAACCGCCGCATAGATACGAAGTCTTCGCCGACGACCCTCTTCACCATATCGACGAGATCATCGACGCAGAGCCCCTCCATCGAGATCCGGTCTCCTCCTCCGAAGATCTCCTCTCTGGCCCTTCGGCCTACCGCGTCATCGGTGCCTGGCGAAACCGTAATGACGACGCTCCCTTTGGGGACGGCTGTCCTGGCGCAGAGGCGATCGAGGTCTCCGTCGACGATCCCGACGAGGGACGCTCCAAGCCTCGCCAGAACCTCTCCGGCGATGGCGGTGGTGTCGTCGCCGACGGTCACCGCCACCATCGCCCCCTGGGCCCTCTCGAACGCCTCCTCCGCGGCGTGATCTATCAGCGCCGCATCGCGCCCCCGGCGGCGGACCGTCCGTGGAACCTTCTCGGCCCTCCTTATCTCTCCGGTCCTCCTTATCTCTCCGGTCCTCCTTATCTCTCCGGTCCTCAGGATCGCCGTCTCCAGGTCGACGGTGGGGATCTTCTCAAGGCCGTGGGCCTTCACCTCCGCCCCGCGGACCTCCACGATCTTCCCTTCTATTGCCGCCAGCTCCACCGTATCTTGGAGGGCTCTTCCGATGACGGTACCGTTAACGGATACGTTCTCCCCGGGGACGGCCCCAAGGATCCTCCTTCTGACGATCCTCCCCACGGACTTCGTCCTTGAAGAAGAACAGGGGGGGTCTGCCACCTCCAGTCCCAGGGCCCGTCCGACCCTCTCGGCGACCCTCAACGTCTCCTCCGAGAGGGGGCCCCCCACCGGCAGGGGCGCAACGAACCCACCCCCACAGTCGGCGAGGACCAGGGGCTTTCTGGGCTTCGACCTCTCCGCCACCATCGCGCCGAAGGCCAGGGCCGTCTCTTCAGTCTTGGCATAGTTGAGAAGGATGACGAAGTCGGATTCCGGCTCGAGCCTTTTTACCGATCGGCTCGGCATCTCTCTTCTCGAGATGTCGATCCTATCTTCCAGCCCACCGTCGATGACCGCGACCCTCCCCATCGTCCCTCCCAGGACGGCGGTGACGACTCCCAGGTCCGAGAGACGGTCTATCGCCCTCTCGGCGAACCCGCAGTCTACCACCTCGGGACCGTGGACTACGACCCCGATCTCATCCGCCACTTTCGACGCTCTCATCTTCCATCTTCACCGATCTCATCCTCTCCTCTTCGGCCTTCATCCTCTCCTCCATCTCCTCCAGGCTCCGGGCTCCGATCTCCCTCCTCTCGGGGAGCTTATCGATCGGCTGTAACCTGCTCAGGTGATAGTAGAGCCCCGTCGAATCGAGGAGAGCCCACCTTTCGCCGTCATCTTCGGTCTTGAGGACCTTGACCGTCCCCACAGTTCCGGTCCCAGCGTACCTGACGATGGACCCCTCGCTGATCTCCTCTGACATGTTACCCGCGTCACCTCACAAAAACTTCTCCGTCACCACTACGCCTGCGAAGTTTTTAACCTCTGCCCCTCCGGGGGACGAGAGGACCAAGACCCCGTCGAGGTCGCAGGTGCCGCAGAGGACCTCCTGCTCCGGGTGGGTCCCGGCCTGGACGGTGCAGCTTATCCTCGTCTTCTCCCCCACCGAGACGACGGTCTTCAGCCTCTGCGAGGCGGGATGGCCCTTCCTCAGGACTATCAGGGGCGACGCCATCTCTCTTATCATGAAGAGGGTGCATCGAAGGCCACGCTTAGCCTTATCCCCCACCTCGAAGGTGGAGGCGACGAGGAGGTCGTCGTCCTCGGTGAAGAGAACGATCTCCTCGGCGTCGGTCTCGAGATAAAAAAAGTGGCCCAGGGTCCTGACAACGGCCAGGGTCCCGGACCGTCCTGAGAGGAAGGCGATCTCGTCGTCTTCCAGGGGGATATTCATCTTCTCATCACTCAGCAGCCTTTACGTTCCTCGACTGGCAGGAAGGGCATCGGGGCTTTCTGCCCATGCCCTTGAACTTGTTTCCGCACTCCTGGCAGATGTAGCCCTTCGATGCCAGGGATTCAACGTCGCCGATCTCAGGTCCGCCTCCAACGGTACACATGGGACTATCACCTCCTTATCGTTATATTCCCAACGGCTCTTATTTAAATGAGGTGGGCACAAGAAGAAAATCCATCATTGAAAGGGCTATATCCGCCGTTCTATCAGGGATCTTCGATCCCGTCTTCTCCGCCATCATTATAGAAACGCATGAAGAAGACCCCTCCCATTTAAGGGTGGGGATGAATGCCGTCCTATGACCCCAGCCCCCGTCTTATGGGCAACCAATATAAATCAATAACAACATGAGGGCACGTCCAATGATCAAAGTCTACAAGTTGCGCATCTACCCGACAAGGTCCCAAAAGCGCAAGTTAGAGGATACGTCGGAACTCTGATGCAGCTTGGAGGATCCCGGTAACAACCACTCAAAACAAAGCGGGAGAAGTTGGTTGTGTGGTGGGGCGGGTTGATCCCAGGAACACGAGTCAGATATGTTCCCATTTGTCATCGGTTAAGGGTATTTTGATAGTTTTCTATGTAAAGAGTTATTCTTTTCATTATTAAATTATATTTCAATGTACTCTATGCCATGAAAAACGACGTGATGAATGCCCTGTGTGTGATATCTAAACGTGGGGAAGAGTAGACACTTTACATAAATTTCTAACTGTTTGTCTTAGAGAACCGCTATCGGCGAGCAATTCAATGCGTTTTTTTGGCTTAACCGATGACCAATGGATATGTTCCAGATGTGGTCTTAAGGTTTCGAAATCGCTATATAATCGGGTCCGCGAATGCCTTCAGTGTGGGTTGGTTCATGGACCGAGATCAAAACGCGGCGATCAATATTCTGAGATTGGGGCTTCCATCTCTTCGTATCGAATCGATGGAAGCCCACCCCCCTCAGGGGTAGGGAGCAGTCACAATGTTTCTGCCCAGTTTCTACCTATAAATATAGACAATTCCCCAGGGAGGGAGATCTATTGTGAATTCGGATAGAGCAAGGATATTGAAGGAAGTGACGGTGGGTCGCGATAAGAAGGGGCCTGTCGTCTACTGGATGAGCCGGGACCAGAGGGTGGGAGACAACTGGGCCCTCTCCTTCGCCCAGGAGATGGCGCTGGAGAGGAGTTCGCCCATGGCGGTCGTCTTCTCCCTCACCGAGGATTTTCTCGGAGCCACCATCCGTCAGTACGGGTTCATGCTCCGGGGGCTTCAGGAGGTGGAGGTGGCCCTCGCAGAGAGGCGTATACCCTTCGTCCTCCTCCGGGGCGATTCGGGGGATGCCGTCTCCAAATTCGCAGAGGAGCACTCCGTCGGCGCCGTAGTCACCGACTTCTCGCCCATGAGGACGAAGAGGTCCTGGACCGGCGACGTCGTCGAGAGGCAGGATATTCCCGTCTATGAGGTGGACGCCTCCAACATCGTACCTTGCTGGCGGGCGTCGCCGAAGCAGGAGTACGCCGCCAGGACATTTAGGCCGAAGTTGAGGCGGCTGCTGCCGCAGTTCTGTGGGGTGCCTCCCGAAATCCGGTCTCATCCCCACCCCTTGGACCTGGAGGGCGGGACGGACTGGGACCGCATTCTGCGAGATTTAAAAGTCGACCGGTCCGTCCCCGAGGTGGAATGGATAAAGCCGGGTCCCAGGGCCGCCGGGATGGCGCTGGACCGATTTTTGAGGGAGAAGCTCTCCGTTTACCATCGGGACCGGAACGATCCCACCATCGACGGCCAGTCGAACCTCTCGCCTTACCTCCACTTCGGCCAGATCTCGGCTGCCAGGATCGCCCTGGAGTCTCTAGGGGCCGATGCCGACCCGACCTCCAGGGCATCCTTCCTGGAGGAGGTGGTGGTGAGAAGGGAACTCTCCGACAACTTCTGCTTCTACAACCCCGGATACGACTCTTTTGCGGCCTTCCCAGACTGGGCGAAGAAGACTCTAAACGACCACCGGAGCGACCCGCGAGAGTATCTCTATTGCCAGAAGGAGCTGGAAAGGGGCGAGACCCATGACGACCTCTGGAACGCCGCCCAGAAGGAGATGGTCCACCGGGGGAAGATGCACGGCTACATGAGGATGTACTGGGCGAAGAAGATCCTGGAGTGGACCGAGTCCCCCGAGGAGGCGATGAGGATCGCCATATATCTCAACGACCGGTACGAGCTGGACGGAAGAGACCCAAACGGCTACACAGGGATATCCTGGTCCATCGGTGGGGTCCACGACCGGGCCTGGGGTGAAAGGGAGGTCTTCGGGAAGGTGAGGTACATGAGCCAGAGGGGAGCGAGGTCGAAGTTCGACGTCGATTCTTATATCGAGGGGGTCGGGTCCCTCGGCCGATCCATCGGTCTAGATCCTCCCTGAGGCTTATTTGAGGATGAGAAGGTCAAGGGCGAAGGTCTATTGGGAGATTTTAGCTCACGGGAGCAGAGAGGTCGCAGCGAGAAGTCCCCAGTCTTTAGGCTGGGGATGAAATCGGAGCCCTCCCCAACGATTTTCGCAGAAGATAGCTATTTAACGCAATAATGGGACATTCCAGTTTTGGTTCAACCCATGAAGTATAAGCTCGACAGGTCTAGCCCATTTCCGTGTACTCACTCCATTACCACCTTATAGTAGTGGTTAAGTGCCGAAGGAAAATGATTATCAATTACCGGTATCCTATATTCCCCAGTAGAGAAGTAGAGCAGAAGTTGGTCGAGGCTCTGGATACCTGTAGATGGCTCTACAACCGTCTCCTGGAGGAGATGAACAAGGCAAAGGAAAGCGGTAAGAAGCTCAGAACGTATGATACCCAAAACCTCATTCCTCTCCTGAAGACCGAGAATCCCAACCTCAAAACGGTCTATTCGAAGGTCCTCCAGATGGTCAACCATACTCTCTGGTCCAACATCAAGGGCCTCTCTGCTCTGAAGAAGAATGGCAGAAAGGTGGGGCATCTTAGATTCAAGGGTAAAGGGTGGTACAATACCCTGAACTATAATCAGTCGGGGTTCAAGCTCGATCAGGACCATAGTATACTGAAGCTCTCCAAGATTGGAGAGATAAAGATCAAGCTCCATCGGAAGGTTGAAGGCAATATCAAGGCGGTCCTCATCAAGCGTGCGGGCGATAGATGGTTTGCTTTGATTCAGGCAGAGCAAGAACCAAAGCGGTTATAGAGTCGGGGTGCAGGGGTAGAGAAAACCCCGGTCTTTAGGCCGGGTATGAATCGTACCCCGCCTTAAGCCATGAATCTTTAAATACCATAACAGCATAAGTGAATGTAATGCTTAAGGCCTTCAAATATAGGATCTATCCGACAAAAGCACAGCGTTCTAAGATGGAACAGACCTTGGAGCTGTGTAGATGGACCTATAACGAGACTTTGGCATATCGAAAAAACTCTTTCGAACAAGAAGGCAAATCCATATCTAAGTATGAGACTCACAACTTGCTGCCAGAGTGGAAGAAAAACAAACCAGAACTAAAGGAGGTATTCTCTCAGACCCTCCAGAACGTCCAAGAACGGGTAGATCTGGCCTTTAAAGCGTTCTTCCGAAGGGTCAAAGCAGGAGAGACCCCCATTGGTCATCGGTTAAGGAAATTGTATGTGTTTAGCTCCTTTCTAAATCCATGCGAATTGACTTAGAATCCACATCGACCAGAAGAATTATATAATTTGTTATCAATAACACCTTATTGGGAGTATGCACGACGAAAAGATTATCAAGCAACTTAAAGATGAGATGGAACGATTAAAGCGCGAGAATGAGTTGCTTAAAGATCAGATCGCGAAACTTGAAGCCCGATTAGCCAAATATGAGAATGCTCATACTCCGCCGAGCTTGAGACGTGGTCGCAAACGCAAAAAAGAGTATAACGAAGGAGATAAAGGGAAACCAGGCCAAAAAGTGGGTCATAAAGGGGTATCAAGACCTCATGCAAATCCAGATAAACAAGTTGAAGTCACCACAGATCGATGCCCAGACTGTGGAACTGAGCTCGGCGATCCAGTAAGAATAGAGTCAAAGATTATCGAGGAAATTCCTGAACCTCAGCCCATCATCGTCACCGAATACAAGATTGCGCATTACAGATGTCCCTCCTGTCACAAAGAAGTTGCAGCCAGGGATCCAGATTTTCCTGTAGAAGGCAGATTTGGAAACAACGCAATTGCGCAGACGA
>Ga0334892_1001124_pt1 | contig 24672 bp, 24 predicted proteins | sample GraSluR3_MG_4_FD_207213 | JGI IMG/M metagenome (GOLD analysis project Ga0334892, IMG submission 207213) | Sludge microbial communities from methane-producing bioreactor in Wageningen University, Netherlands - Granular Sludge_15_04-R3 | ecosystem: Engineered > Bioreactor > Anaerobic >...
TAGGGACTAATAGTAGTGGCTCAAATCCTTTTGCAATAGCTAAATAAAATAAAATACAAGCTACTAATATCATACCTATTTGACCTAACGATATATGAGCTATACCAGTAGAATTAAGAAATTCTAATATAACCTGAATCATAAGCTATCTCCTTTCTGTTTAAGTCATATACTCAAAACGTCTAGTTTTCGTAGTTGACCTTTTAGCTGTAATTACTGTACTACTACTAGAACATCTCCTGAACTTACAGATGTACCTTTAGTGACAGCTATTTGCTTAACAACTCCATCAGCAGGAGACATTATTTCATTTTCCATTTTCATAGCTTCAAGAATTAGTAATACTTCTCCAGCTTTTACAGCTTGTCCTTCTGATACTTTTACGTCATTAATTGTTCCCGGCATAGGTGCTTTTACACTGCCTTCACCAGCTGTAACAACTGCTTTTTTAACTTCAGTTTTTGGTGCTGCTGTTTGAGTAGTAGCTTTTGGTGCCTGTACTACTTTAGAATTGCTAACTGTAGAATCTTTAATTTCTTCTACTTCTACTTCATATTGATTACCATTAACAGTTATATTAAACTTTTTCATTGCCTACCTCCGATTATAATCTATTTTGTATTTGCTCTATTCTTCCATTTTTAGCCCATGAAGGCGTTATATCTTCAGTCCTATTTATATTTACAACTCTAATTTTACTTTGACTTACTCCCATAGATGATGCTATAGCCGCAGTAATTGCAGCTACAAGTTCCAAAGAATCTTCATCAGCTACATCATTTATTTTAGTATTGTTGTCAATAATATCTATAGACTCGTCAATAGTTTCTTTGTTCTTGCCATTTAACAATATTTCCATAGATTTAATTACGGCTATTAGCAAAACTAAAACTGTAAAAACTATAGCCATAGATAATAAAGTTACTGTTAAACCTCCAAGCATCTTTTCTCCAAATGACAAGGTGCTTATGTCATGAGACATTTGGTCTAAAATTTCATTTATATTCATTTATAGCCCTCCTTATTATAATGGTACATTTCCATGTTTTTTAGAAGGTCTTTGTTCTCTCTTAGAAAGTAACATATCAAAGGCCTCAGCCAATCTTATAATAGAATGAGCTGGCTCAATTACATCATCAACAAAACCTCTTTCTGCCGCCTTGTATGGAGTTGCAAATTCATCAGTATATTCTTTTATTTTTTCAGCTCTTGTAGTAGCTGGATCGTCTGAATTTTTTATAGCATCTTTAAAAATAATATTAGCTGCTCCTTGCGGTCCCATTACAGCAATCTCAGCTGTTGGCCAAGCAAAAACCATATCTGCTCCTAAATCTTTTGAACACATTGCAAGATAAGAGCCTCCATAAGCTTTACGAGTTATAATAGTAACTTTAGGTACTGTAGCTTCACTATAAGCATACAGCATCTTAGCCCCATGCCTTATAATTCCTCCTAACTCTTGAGAGGTTCCTGGTAAGAAGCCTGGTACATCTACAAATGAAAGTATAGGCACATTAAAGCAATCACAAGTTCTTATAAATCTACTAGCTTTATCGGATGCATTTATATCTAGACAACCTGCCATAACCATAGGCTGGTTTCCAATAATTCCTACTGACTGGCCATTTATTCTAGCAAATCCAGTTATGATATTTTTAGCAAAGTAGGGTTGTACTTCAAAAAAATCTCCAAAGTCTACAATTGATGTGATGATTTTTTTCATATCATAAGGTTTATTAGAATCTCCAGGCACTATTTCATTTAGTTCTTCTGACATTCTGTTTATATCATCTGCCTCAAAAACTGGAGCCATTTCCATATTATTTGAAGGTAAAAAACTAAGTAATTTTCTTATTTCTAATAAGCAGGCTTCATCATTTGAAGAAATAAAGTGAGCTACTCCTGAAACTGAGTTATGCGTCATAGCTCCTCCAAGTTCTTCTGCTGAAACTTCTTCACCTGTAACTGTTTTAATAACCTGAGGTCCGGTTATAAACATCTGGCTAGTTTTATCAACCATAAATATGAAATCTGTAAGTGCCGGTGAATAAACCGCCCCTCCAGCACACGGTCCCATAATTGCTGATATTTGAGGAATTACCCCAGATGCAATTGTATTTTTATAAAAGATTTCTCCATAACCAGCAAGAGCATCTACAGCTTCTTGTATTCTAGCTCCACCAGAATCATTTAGTCCAACTACAGGTGCTCCCATTTTCATAGCTAAATCCATTACTTTAGATATTTTTTTTGCATGCATTTCGCCTAAAGAACCCCCTACAACTGTGAAATCTTGAGCAAAAGCATAAACTAATCTTCCATCCACTTTCCCATATCCAGTTACTACTCCTTCCCCAGGAGCATCTACTTTTTCCATTCCAAAATTAGTACAGCGATGTTTTACAAACGCATCTAGCTCAACAAAGGTTCCTTCGTCGAAGAATACATTCATACGCTCTCTAGCGGTAAGTTTCCCTGACTGATGCTGTTTATCTATTCTTTTTTGTCCGCCTGCCATCTCAATTTTTTCTCTTTTTTGGCGAAGCAGTTCAAGTTTTTCTGACATTTTGTTGCCTCCTTAATTAATTGATTGATTTATGTCTATCTTTCGCTTAACTCGAGCAGAATGCCTCCAGTTGCTTTTGGATGACAAAAAGCAATCTTTGCTCCTCCAGCTCCATATCTTGGTTTTTCATCTATCATTGCATAGCCTTTTTCTTTCATATTGGCTATAGCCTCTTCAATATTGTCTACACGAAGGGCAACGTGCTGTATTCCGCCTCTTCCACCATTTTTTTCTATGAACTTAGCTATAGGACCATCTTCTGACGTAGACTCTAAAAACTCTAACTCTGTATCACCAACTGGAAAAAATGCTACTTTAACTTTTTGATCTTCAACCACTTCAGTACCTTCACATTTTATTCCAAGAACCTCTTCATAAAACTTCATAGTCTCATCAAGATTAGTTACAGCTATTCCAATATGATCTACTCTAGATACGTTCATTTACAGCCTCCTAGTTTTATTAAATAAATAGTTAATTGTATAAACATCAAAATATTCTATATTACAACAAAATCTTTGATAAGATTTTCTCAGCCACTGAATATGGATCTATTTCATTATTAACTGTGTCCATTAAAATTTTGGACATGTTGTCCTCAGAAATTAGTAAGGAAATTTTCTTTTCTATGTTATCATGTACTAGTTCTTTTATTTCAGCTTTATTTCTATTTATTTTTTTCAAAATAATTTCTTCACTTGTTTCAAGATATGATCTATGAAGCTTAATATTATCAAATAATTCATCTATACCTTCGCCTGTTTCTCCTACTGCCATAGAAACTGGAGGCCTAAACTTCCAATCTTTTTTAAAATCTAACATAATTTCTATTTCCCTAAAAGTTCTTTTAGCACCATCTTTGTCAGACTTATTTACAACAAAAACGTCACCGATTTCCATTACTCCAGCTTTTATAGCTTGTATATCATCCCCTAGACCAGGAACCATAACCATCACTACAGTATCTGCAGTTTTTACTATATCAACTTCAGATTGACCTACTCCTACAGTTTCGACAATTATATAGTCGCAACCATAAGCATCCAATATTTTTATAGCACCTTGAGTGGCCCTAGAAAGGCCACCCAAATGTCCTCTCGTTCCCATTGATCTAATAAATACATCTTTATCTACAGATAAATCAACCATGCGAATTCTATCACCTAAAATCGCACCTTTGGTAAAAGGACTAGTAGGATCTATTGCAATTACTCCAACTTTTTTTTTCTCTTCTCTTAGTTTTTTCACTAATTTATCTGTCAACGTAGATTTCCCTGCACCTGGAGGTCCAGTAATTCCAATCACATAAGCACCTTGAGTGTGTTTATGCAATTCTTTTAAGATATCTACATAACCCGGAGATTCGTTTTCTACCAAACTAATGAGTCTAGCACATGCAGTTTTTTCTCCTTTTAATAGCCTTTCCAAAAGTTCCATTAATATTACCTGCCTTAATTTATATTTTTACGCTTTTTTCTTAATATTTTCTTTTATAAAATCTATTGTAATTTGTGTAGGAGTACCTGGAGTAAACACCTCAGAAATTCCTTTTTCTTTAAGTTCTGGGATATCGTCATCTGGTATAACGCCTCCACCGATAACAAGAATTTCATCAAAAACATTTTCAGTTTTTAATAAATCTACTACTTTTGGAAGAAGGTGGCTATGAGCTCCTGATAAAATACTCATTGCTACTACATCCACATCTTCTTGTATAGCTGCTTGGACTATTTGGTCTGGAGTTTGTCTAAGTCCTGTATATATAACTTCCATTCCAGCATCTCTAAGAGCTCTAGCTATTATTTTTGCACCTCTGTCATGGCCATCAAGCCCTGGCTTGGCAACTAACACACGAATAGGTCTATCCATTTTGCTTTCCTCCCAAATCTATATAAGTATAATAATTAAAGAATTACAGATTGCTTGTATTCTCCAAAAACGTCTCTCATTACATTACAAATCTCACCTAGTGTTGCATAAGCTTTTACAGCATCAAGGATAAACGGCATTAAATTTTCATCTGAACTACATGCATTTTTAAGCGAAGACAAAGTTTTTTCTACTTTTTGAGAATCTCTTTTTTGCTTAAGTTCAGCAATTTTATTTTCTTGTAGTTCTCCTACTATAGGATCCACTCTAAGTAGTCCTGTTGGCTTTGGCTCTTCAACTTGGAATTTGTTCATTCCTACTATAATTCTTTTGCCTGATTCAATTTCTTTTTGGTAAGTATATGATGCATCCATAATTTCTTGTTGCATATATCCTTTTTCAATTGCAGATGGAGAACCGCCTAAATCGTCAATCTTGTTGATTAATTCCATTGCTGCATCTTCTAATTGATTTGTAAGTGATTCGACATAATATGAGCCTGCAAGCGGATCTATAGTATCAGCCGCTCCGCTTTCATGAGCAACAATTTGTTGAGTTCTAAGAGCAGTTCTAACTGATGCTTCAGTAGGAAGTGCTAGTGCTTCATCTTTTGAGTTTGTGTGTAGAGATTGAGTTCCACCAAGTACAGCAGCTAAAGTCTGAATTGCAACTCTTACGATATTGTTCTCTGCTTGCTGAGCTGTAAGTGTTGATCCACCGGTTTGAGTATGAAATTTTAACATCATTGATTTAGGATTAGTTGCATTAAATCTATTTTTCATAACTTTAGCCCATATTCTTCTAGCAGCTCTATACTTAGCAACTTCTTCAAATAAATCATTATGTGCATTAAAGAAGAATGACAGTCTTGGAGCAAAGCTATCTACATCAAGACCTGCATCTATAGCGGCCTGAACATAAGCTATACCATTTGAAAGTGTAAATGCAATTTCTTGAGCAGCAGTAGAACCTGCTTCTCTGATATGATATCCTGATATACTGATAGTATTCCAAAGAGGAACTTCTTTAGAACAGTATTCGAATATATTAGTGATAAGTCTCATAGACGGTTTTACAGGGAAAATATATGTACCTCTTGCAACGTACTCTTTTAATATGTCATTTTGAATAGTACCACGTAATTTATCTGAAGTAACTCCTTGCTTTTCAGCCACTGCAATATACATTGCAAGTAATACTGCCGCTGGAGCATTAATTGTCATAGAAGTCGAAACCTTATCTAGAGGAATTCCATCAAATAGAATTTCCATATCTGCTAATGAGTCTATAGCAACTCCAACTTTCCCAACTTCACCTTTAGATATTTCATCACTTGAATCATATCCCATTTGAGTAGGTAGGTCAAAAGCAACCGATAGCCCCATAGAGCCTTGCTCAATAAGGTACTTGTATCTTTTATTTGATTCCTCCGCTGTAGCAAATCCAGCATACATTCTCATCGTCCAGAATCTACCTCTGTACATGGTATCTTGCACGCCTCTAGTGAATGGATACTGAGCAGGTATTCCCAAATCTCTTTCATAATCAAGTTCTTCGATATCAGCTGGAGTATAAAGTCTTTTAACTTCAATCTCCGATGAGTTTTTAAAAGTCTCTTTTCTTTCTGGGAATCTTTCCAGAGCTTTTTTTACTTTTGTAGCTTCCCATGATTCTACAGTTTCTTTAATTTTTGAAACATCATTCTTATTAAACATTTTTACTTTCCTCCCTAGATAGTTATGTTTGATTGGGAACCAATTACAAGATTAACACATTTTTGGGATTTTGTCTTCAAAAATCACACTAATTTTCATTCAATTGAATGAAAAAAATTCATGATTTATTGTTAAAGAATTATTTCATGCTATATAATGCATTTTTCATTCATAATAATCCTTAATCATCCTTGTATCCCTTTATTTTGAAAGAATTCAATTATTGTCAATTTATATTTTTTGCAGAGATACAATTTTCTTCATTCAGATTATATTATTTTTCTAAATAATAAAAAACGTCAATCCTACTATTTTTTGTAGTAGGTTGACGTTTCATATTTTAATTTCAATTTTAAATCACTAAGCAAATTTTATTTAAAAATTTCGTCTTCTTGCTTAATATCAGATATAGAATCAACTTCATTATTAATTGTTTCATCTACATAAATTCCTTTATCTTGTATTTCTTCAAGTTTAATTTCTTCGTCGATAACTTGTTCGCTTGAATCTACATCTTCATCAGTTAAATCAAGTTCACCAACAAAGGCTTTTTGGAATTGTGAAGCATCTAAAGTTTCAAATTTTAATAATGCTTTTGCAACATCATGAAGTTTTTCTATATTATCACTTAGAAGTTTTTCTGTCATATGGTATGCTTCATCCACAATCCTTCTTATTTCTCTATCAATCTCTGACGCAACCTCTTCAGAATAATTCCTTCTAGTTGTAAAGTCTCGACCTAAGAAAACTTCATCGGATGAATCTCCAAAAGCCATAGAACCTAATTTTTCACTCATTGCATATTTAGTTACCATTGCACGAGCTATAGCTGATACTCTTTCTAAGTCATTTTGTGCCCCAGTTGAAATATCATCTAGAACTAACCTTTCAGCTACTCTACCACCTAGCAAGTGAACTAATTGTTCTTCCATTTCGGTTTTTGTAGCATAGTATTTATCTTCTGTTGGAAGTATCATTGTAAATCCACCAGCTCTACCTCTTGGAATAATAGTCACCTGGTGAACAGGGTCTGTATGAGGTAAAAGTGAAGCAACAACTGCATGACCTGCTTCATGATATGCAGTTAATTTTCTCTCTTTTTCACTAATAACTTTCGATTTTTTAGGAATTCCAGCTATTACTTTTGTTATAGCTTCCTCTATAGTATCCATTTTTATAGTCTTTTCGTTTAATCTAGCAGTCAAAAGAGCTGCTTCATTCATAAGGTTTTCAATATCAGCTGGAGTAAAACCAGGTGTTCTTCTTGCTAACACTTTTAAATTAACATCTTCAGCTAGAGGTTTATTTCTTGCGTGAACTTTGAGAATTTCTTCTCTTCCTTTTGCATCTGGAGAACCTACTAATACTTGCCTATCAAAACGACCAGGTCTAAGTAATGCAGGGTCTAATATATCTGGTCTGTTAGTTGCAGCCATAATAATAACGCCTTCATTTATTCCAAATCCATCCATTTCAACTAGAAGCTGATTAAGAGTTTGTTCTCTTTCATCATGGCCTCCACCTAGTCCCGCTCCTCTTTTTCTTCCTACTGCATCAATCTCGTCTATGAAAATGATACATGGAGCTGATTTTTTGGCTTGTTCAAACAAATCTCTCACTCTAGATGCTCCTACTCCAACAAACATCTCAACAAAGTCAGAACCACTTATAGAGAAAAATGGTACTTTTGCCTCTCCAGCAACAGCTTTCGATAGATATGTTTTACCTGTTCCCGGAGGTCCCACCATCAAGATTCCTTTTGGGATTCTAGCTCCTAGTTCAATATATTTTTTTGGATTTCTTAAAAAATCTACTATTTCTTCAAGTTCTTCTTTTTCTTCATCAAGCCCAGCAACTTCTTTAAATGTTACTTTTACTTTTTCATCACCTTTATGCATCTTGGCTTTAGATTTACCAAAATTCATTACTTTACTGCCGCCACCTTGTGATTGCTGCATAAATACAAACCATATCACCACAAATATAAGAATCATGAATAGTGAAGGCAGTATTTCAATAAGCCACGGTGTAGCTGGTACTGGTTCACCCGTAACAACTATTTTTTTATCTTGTGCTTGTCTTAATATCTCTGAAGATAATCCTTCTTCATTAATTGAATACGGCAAATATGACGTAAACGTTTCATTTGTACTTTTTATTGTTCCTGTAATTCTTCTATCTACAAATTTTACCTCTTTAACATCTTCTGCTTTAAGATTTTGGTAAAACTCTGAAAAAGGTATATCCCTAATCTCCTGAGTCTGATTTCCAAAAAGCTGAACAACCGAGATGATAATTAAAAATATAAGTAGATAAAAGCCTGCTCCTCTGAAAAATTTTTTCAAAAAGAAGCCCTCCTCTCTAGCTATTTCGATTTAAGATATATCAAAGTATATCATACAACATTTTTTTTATAAAGTTTTACATGAAATTCTAATAACTCTTTTAGTATTTTCATCAATTTTATAATCCTCACTAATCCTATGGCCCATAAGCCACAATATACCCTTATCGTCAGAAAGAATTGCAATACTATTTCTTTTTTCTCTTGGGATTTTTAAATCGATTAAAATATCCTTTAACTTTTTCGTCCCTCCTAACCCCATAGGTTTCATTCTATCACCTTCTAAACGTGATCTTACAATCAAATCACCTTTGATTTTATCATAATCAAAAGCTTTGGTATATTGACCAGTAGGAAGTGTCATACATTTTTCTTTAGACATGACTTTTGATTCAATTCTCCTACCAATTTCATCTATTTCTATATACCCATCTACTTTCAAAATATAGTTATAATTTTTATTTTCAAATGATATTTCTTCAAAAGAAAATATTAAATTATCTGAAGTTTTATAAACCATTAATCCCTTTGGAAGATTTAATTTGATTTGATTTTTATTGTTTCTAACAAGTGATAATACATCTTCTATATGAATATTATCAACTCCATCAAGTGTTTTGTACATATTTTTTATTGCTATTCTAATTAAACGTTTCGCTAAAGAAGAATGAATACTTCTTAATTCTTCTATATCCAATCTAATCTTTGTATCAGAAAGTTCTAGTACTTGACTTTCAAATATCTTTTGAGCTTCTACTTCAAGATAATCACTATCTTCTCTTAAGATGTTAGCCATCCTTGAAATAGTATCTTTAATATTTGAAGAAAATTCTTGCTCTATAAAAGGAAGTAATTTAATTCTTATTTTATTTCTAGTATATTCTGTCTCTAAGTTCGTATGATCAATTCTAGGTTTTAAATTATTTTTTTCGCAATAACTTAATATATCAACTTTTAACGTATCCATGAGAGGTCTTATAACCCCATCCTCTCTTTTGTAATCCATGCCTTTTAGACCTGTAATACCTGTGCCCCTTATAAGTCTCATAAGCACAGTTTCTGCCTGATCGTCTAGATTATGAGCTACTGCAATCTTGTTCGCCCCTATACGTCTTTTAACTTCAAACAGCATGTCATATCTTAATTTTCTAGCTGCTTCTTCCATAGTCATTTTCTTATCTTTTGCATATGCTGGAACGTCTATAGCTTTTACAAAAAAAGGGATTTCTAACTCATCACAAAGTTTAGCAGCGTATAGAGCATCCTTTTGTGCCTCTATCCCTCTTATTTTATGATTTAAGTGAGCTGCATAGATTTTAATATTATAATTTATTTCTAAATTTTTTAGCGCATGCAAAAGACATACTGAATCTGGTCCTCCAGACAGAGCAATTAAAATTTTATCATGATTTTCTATAAGTTTTTCTCTTTCTATGGTTTGCCTAATTTTTTCAATTAGCATTTAGTTCATCCTTTACAATGTAATCATCTTTATTTACCCTTATATGCATACTATTTTTACCTTCAAACATATTTTTTATTAGAATATCATACTCTATTTTTATATCAATTTGAAGAGGTTCTTCCCTTATATACACATTTACATTTTTTGTAAGCATCTCCATTGCCATACTCCCATATGGCGTCTTGTATTGCGTTTTATATCTTTTGTTTTTCTCAAATTCCATTATTGATGAATTGCTTCCTATTCGCCTTAAGATAACAAGCTCTCCTTTAATCTTCAAGGTGGTAGTCGTTCCTTGCATGCCCGAAATTTCACTTTCATCATAAACTAAATAGTAAGCATCATTTTTTTTATAAAATTTACCTTCTGTTATTAATTCAATTACTTCATCCTGCTTTGTATTTATGTCAACTTGAGTAGTTCTTATATTTATAATTGCCTTATTCAAATGTATCACCTTTCAATATATGCCTATATATTCTTTTTAGAAGAATCTCTTTTATGTCTTTTGATAGCAAGAGCAATAAGCTCTTCTATTAAAGCCTCATAAGATAAGCCACTTTTTTCCCAAAGCTTAGGGTACATACTAATAGATGTAAAACCTGGCATTGAGTTAACCTCATTAAGATAGACCTTTTGAGTATCTTTGTCCACAAAAAAATCTATTCTACAAAGACCTTCTGCATTTAAACCTTTATATGCCCTATATGCCATATCTCGAATCTGTCTATCAGCTTCAAAACTAAGGTCTGCTGGTATAATAAGCTGAGATTCATTGCTTTTGTACTTGGCATCGTAATCATAAAACTCATCTGAAGGAATTATCTCTCCTGCAACCGATACTCTTATATCGTCACAATTGCCTAAGACTGCAAGCTCAACTTCTCTTGCATTAACTCCTTTTTCAATTATTATTTTATGATCGTACTCAAAAGCTTTTTCAATAGCTAAAATTAGCTGTTCTTTATTTTTCGCTTTTGATATTCCCACACTTGAACCCATATTTGCGGGTTTAATAAAACAAGGATAAGCTAAATTAGCCTCTGTCCTCGAAACAAGCTCTTGTATTTTCTCATATGAAAAACAAGTTATGTGAGGTACTTGATTTATCCCTTCATATGAAAATATCTTCTTAGCCATATCTTTGTCCATTCCATTAGCTGAAGCAAGCACAGAACAGCCTACATAAGGCAATCCTGAAAGTTCTAGCAACCCTTGGAGTTTCCCATCTTCTCCATATGGTCCGTGAAGAACAGGAAATATAAGCTCAAGCTCTGCTATAACTTTATCCTTATCATAAATCCCAGGTTTTTTCTTATTGCTGTACAAAATAACATCAGCATCAGTTTTATTGCTTATCCAACTTCCATCTGAAACTTCTTCTATATTTCCGTCAAAATAATGCATAAAACCATCTCTATCCATCCCTATTAGATATATATTATGAACATCTTTATTAAGTTTTTTGTATATATGCATTGCAGACTGAAGTGACACTTCATACTCTGCTGATTTCCCACCAAATATTAATCCAATGTTCATTATATTCACCTTGCCTTTTTCTTATATTTATCTAGTATAAACTCCTTTACTTCTCTTATATGCTCCATGGCACATTCTCTAGAAAGCTCAGAATTTCTAGATTTTAATGCATCTAATATTTTTTTGTGACTATGAACTATATATTTAGCTGTTGTAATATCTTCTATATAACTTTTTCTAAATCTGTGAACTTGCTCTATAAGAACAGAATTAACCTTTACTAGCCTTGGATTTCTTGATGCACTTAAAAGTATGTCATGGAATCTAGAGTCCCATCTAATTATCTTTTCAATACTTTTTTCCTCTACGCTTTTTACTAGAGAAACATAAGCTTTTTCCAATTCCTTAAGCTCATCTTCACTCATATTTACAGCTGCTAAAGAAGCTGCTAAACCCTCTAAGGTCTCTCTGACTTCTAATACATCAGCTACATCCTTTACGGAAAGGTCTGAAACTTGCGCTCCTCTTCTGGGAATCATTTCAACTAAGCCTTCTAATTCTAACTTTCTAATCGCTTCTCTAATAGGAGTTCTTGAAACACCTAGTTTGTCAGCTAACTGAACTTCCATTAATCTTTCTCCCGGCAGTAAGGTGCCATCTAATATTGCATTTCTAAGATGTTCAAACACTATTTCTCTAAGTGGTTTTATATCTTTAATATTGAGTTTATTAATCCCACGATTCAATATTTACTCCTCCTTTCACAGTTTTCGTACAAAAAACATTTTTATATTTAGCTTTTATATTTTCATAACAAGTGTTTAAATCAGAAATCGAGTCAAATATTCCAAAAACAGCTGTTCCACTTCCCGTCATCATAGAAACCTTAGCTTTGAATTTTAGCATGTCTTTTTTAATTTCTAATATTTGTTCTATATTCTTTGTCGTAACACTTTCAAGTACATTATCCATATACTTTACCATTTCATCAAGCTCATTTTTTGCCATAGAATTTATGAAGTTAATATTATCTGGTCTTCTTTTAATTTCTGCTAAGTTAAGGTTCTTATAAACATATTCAGTAGATATTGATTCATCTGGTTTAATTATTAGTAAATTTAAATCAACTGTTGGTAGTTTTTCCATAATCTGACCTATCCCTCTTGCCCTTACACAACCTCCATCAATACAAAAAGGAACATCTGCTCCTACTTTCAAAGCAATTTCTTTCATTTTTTCGCTTCCTAACTCTAAATTAAAAAGCTTATTTATTCCAACTATAACAGCTGCAGCATCAGCGCTCCCACCAGCCATACCAGCTCCTATTGGAATGTTCTTATTTATAAATATATCTACTCCATCAAATTCCTTTTCAGACTTTATGATGCTTGCTGCTTTATATGCTGAATTTGATTCATCAGTTTCTAAACCGCTTATATTAGAGCTTACATTTATAATGTTTTTATAATTCTTTTTTATTGTTATTTCATCGTATATATTTATGCTATGCATTATCATGTCTAAAATATGATATCCATCTTCACGTTTACCTGTAACATCTAAAGTGAGATTTATTTTTGCATTTGCTTTTAATACTACTTTTTCCATACTTCCTCCAAAAGAGTAATTTACAATTATGTATTTTTTATACAATAAGAATATTATACTATACAAAAGTTGCAAAATACATAAAAACTATAATTATAGTTTAAAATAATTTTGCATACAAAAAACTCCTTTCACATTAATAAAAGGAGTTTTTTATGTAGTAATACTAAGATAGTTTAGCTAAATCGTTCTTACTGAGCTTAAGTTTTACCGTAGATGTAAGTACGTCAGAATAGCTATAAGATACTCTAGTAGTAGTTTCATAGTTTCCATCAAGCTTTACAACGAATACATTAGGATAAGCATTTTCAAGTATACCTTCTCTAATAATAATCTTCTTTCGTCCTTTGTTAGCTTTTAGAATTATTTTTTTTCCCAGGTGCTTTTCAATACTTTTTCTTATTCCTTCTAAGGTATGTTTCGTAGCCAAAAAATCACCCTCTTCTCTATTATCACTATTAACATGATAACACAGTCAAGGCTCATTGTCAAATTTGCAAATTTTAATTATAATCTAAGTTTATCAGTATTGTCAATAAATAATAAGATATTTATAAAATAAATTATTTGATTTATAAGTTTAAATGACGTATATATCGAAAATTAGTCTTCAATATATACGTCATAAGCCTATTGAGTTTTAACATACTTTCTAATATGTTGCATATTAGGTCCAAATTCTTTATCTAAATCTATTTTATGTCTCTTATAAATTTCTGCTATAAAAATATCATGGGATATAAAAGATTCAGCCATAAGCATAAATGCCTTATTTTCAGTCCAAATCCCTTGGTCAATTCCTTTTTCTACAAAAACAGCAAATAATGATTCCGCCCCGTCAACAACTATCGTAAACCATCTTCCCACATCTTCAACTTGTCTTTCTAAACCTTCCATTTCGTGAAAATGCATTATTCCTATTTCATTTTTTACTTCTCCATAAATAACACTTACAATTTCTACACCTTTATCTTCTAGTTCTTTAAGTTCATCTGAAAAATAATCAAATTCTTCAGCCCAAGCTTCTAAATACAAAAATGATTTTGCTTTAGGAATCATTTTTTTTATCTTTTGAAAAATATTTTCTCTTCCTTCTAAGTGCCACAAATAAGATACCTTTTGAGCTTGATTTAAACTTTTAATATTTTTCTTTAAATAATCAACTGAATACTCTACATTTTCTTTATAGGCATCTAAAAAAGCATCAAAATCTACTGGTATATACTTTGTAGGATTATCTCCAATAATATTTACAAGATTTTTTGATAATAATTTACTCATAGTTTCATATATTTTAGCCTGAGGTACTCCAGAATCTTTACTTAATTCATAAGCTGTAACCTCAGGATTTTTAATTAGAGCTACATAGGCTTTAGCTTCATATTTATTAAGACCAAAGTCCATAATTTTTTCTATAACTCTCTCCTGATCCAAAATAGCTCCTCCTTAAATCTTTATAAAATAAAAAGGAAGATTTCTCTTCCTTTTCACTACATTATATACTATTTTACTATTCTTGTCCCTGTCTGACCAGCAATGCCAGCTGAAGCTTTTTCTAATGACGTTATAAGAGCTTTTCTGCCATCTTTAGATTCTGCAAAAGATATAGCAGCTTTAACTTTCGGAAGCATTGAGCCAGGAGCAAAATGTCCTTCTTCAATATATTTTTCAGCCTCACTTATTGTTAGACTAGAAAGCCACTTCTCATTTTCTTTTCCAAAATTAATAGCAACTTGTTCAACAGCTGTAAGAATGATTAAGTAATCTGCATCTAAAATCTCAGCAAGTTTGGCTGAAGCAAAGTCCTTATCTATAACTGCAGGAATTCCAATTAACTTATTGCCTTCAGCGTAAACAGGAATTCCTCCGCCGCCGACAGCAATAACTACTTGATTGTTGTCAACAAGAGTCTTTATTGTTTCTTTTTCTGCTACATCTATAGGAAGTGGAGATGCTACTACTCTTCTGTAGCCTCTGCCTGCATCTTCTTTCATTACAAAGCCTTTTTCTGTTGTGAGTTTTTCAGCTTCTTCTTTACTATAAAAAGCACCAACAGGCTTAGTTGGATTTTCAAAAGCAGAATCATTTTTGTCTACTATAACTTGAGTAACTACAGTAGCTACTGGAATTTGCATATCTCTTTCAAGTAGTTCTTCTCTGATTGCATTTTGAAGATGATATCCTATATAACCTTGACTCATAGCTCCGCATTCCGGGAATGGCATTTCAGGTGTAGCTGCAGCTGATTTAGAAGCTACGTCCATAGCAAGGTTTATCATACCTACCTGTGGTCCATTACCATGAGCTATTATAACCTCATGTCCATCAGCTATCAAATCTACGATTGGCTTTGCTGTATGTCTTACTGCTTGAATTTGCTCCTGCGGTGTGTTTCCAAGGGCGTTTCCACCAAGTGCAACAACAATTTTATCTTTCATTCATTTTCCTCCTAATTTTATGTGTAATTTAAGTCTATAAAAGCAGGGAAAACTCCCCTGCTTTTAGTTTTTTATTTAATCAATTAATCTTATAAATTTCCTATAGTTGCAACCATTATAGCTTTTATAGTATGCATTCTATTTTCAGCCTCGTCAAATACTTTTGAGTGTCTGCTTCTGAAAACTTCATCAGTAACTTCCATAGAATCAAGTCCAAATTTTTCATAGATATCTTTACCTACTGTTGTATTTAAATCATGGAACGCTGGTAAGCAGTGTAAGAATAGAACATCTGGATTTTCTGTTTTCTTAATCATGTCCATGTTAACTTGGTAAGGCTTAAGTTGTTTGATTCTTTCTTCAAACATAGCCTCTTCACCCATAGAAACCCATACATCAGTATAAATAACATCTGCATTTTTTACATCATCTATATTTTCACTGAAGTTAATAGATGCTCCAGTTTCCTTAGCAACTTCTTTCATTTCGGCAACTAACTCTTCTGATGGCCATAATTCTTTAGGAGCAAGTCCCCAGAATTCCATACCCATTTTTGCAGCACCAATCATTAAAGAGTTACCCATGTTATTTCTTGCATCTCCAGCATAAACAAATTTAACTTTGTTAAGTGGCTTAGCAACATGCTCTTTGATAGTTAAAAAATCAGCTAAAATTTGAGTTGGATGATAAAGATCAGTAAGACCGTTCCATACTGGCACTCCTGCATTTGCTGCTAAGATTTCTACTGTCTCCTGCTTAAATCCTCTAAACTCAATACCATCATAAAATCTTCCAAGCACTTTAGCTGTATCTTCGATTGACTCTTTTTTGCCCATTTGGCTGTCACCAGAGCCTAAGAATGTAACATGTCCACCTTCATCAAGTACTCCAACTTCAAATGCGCATCTAGTTCTAGTTGAAGTTTTTTCAAATAATAAAACTACGTTTTTTCCTTCTAATAAATTACCTTTTATACCTGCTCTTTTTTTAGCTTTTAAATCAGCTGATAAATTTAAAAGATAATTGATTTCTTCCGGTGTAAATTGCTTTAAAGTTATAAAACTTTTTCCTTTAAGACTTACTGGCATATTGTATTCCCTCCAATTTTTAATTTAAAATTATTATTATTCTATAGGCAAGCCTAAGTTTAAGTGCGTTATAGATTTTCTCTATATAAAGGCATAGACATGCAGCGTGGGCCACCTCTACCTCTTGAAAGCTCACTTGACGGCATAATATGAAGTTTTACTCCAGCTTCTTGAAGTAATTTATTTGTTACGTGATTTCTGGAATAAACAACAACTTCACCAGGAGCAATTGCAAGAGTATTAGATCCATCATTCCACTGCTCTCTAGCAGCATCAATCATATCTCCTCCGCCACAACGGATTAAAGTAACTTTTTCAACTTCAAGATATTTCGCCAATACTTTATCGAGCTCTTGAGTTTCTTTTTGTATTTTTATACTGTTACCTTCGCCCCTACTAATTGCATATACTGTAAGAGGTCCTTCGATTTCAGGATGTATTGTAAATTTATCAAAATCAATCATTGTGAAAACAGTGTCTAGATGCATAAACGCTCTTTTATTAGGTATATGGAAAGCTAAAATAGTTTTAAAACTTTCTCCTTTATCAAAAATACGTTTTGCCATTTTTTCTATAGAAGCTGCATCCGTTCTTTCAGAAATTCCTATTGCAAGTATATCTTTATTTAAGACTAATTCGTCTCCGCCTTCCAAAGAAGTAGTATCATCCCTATCAAACCATTTAGGAACAACTTCACCTTTAAATCTAGGATGGTTTTCGAAAATATACTTAGCAAACAAAGTTTCTCTATTTCTAGTAACAGTGCGCATATGATTTAATGAAATTCCAGAGCCAAGTGTGGCAAAAGGATCTCTAGTAAAGTATAAGTTTGGCATTGGGTCAGCTAAGAATGGATAATCAGAATCCACCATATCAGCAAGTGATGTTGCATTGTAATTTGGAAGTTCAGATTTTCTGATACCTTCCATCATTTTGTCTACCATTTCTCTATTTGTCTTACAATTTAATAATAATTCTTTAACTAGCTGCTTTTTCTTCTCACCAAGAATATCAGCTTCCTTGATAAATTCATCTACAAAACTTTCTTTCACACTAGCATCTTCAATCGCTTCTGCAGCTAAATCCTCTAAATAGAGCACCTCTACTCCATTATCTGATAAAATTTTAGCAAAAGCGTCATGCTCTTGTCTGGCTACTTCCAAGTAAGGAATATCATCAAACAACAGTCTATCCATAAGATCTGGTGTAAGATTCTCAATTTCTTTTCCTGGTCTGTGAAGCAGTACAGTCTTTAGTTTACCAATTTCTGAATAAACATTAAGAACTTTCTTGTCTTCCATTACAGTCACCTCAATTTTATTTTTTTCCATAACTTTGAATATTTTTTAAATAGTAGTAATACTAACTAATATTTAATAATTATATATATAATTATTATCATATATAATTATATACCCATAAAAAACAATTTAAACAATTACTCTACTACATAGGTAGTTAGTATCTACAAAGATAGTATAATACTTGCATATTATTCATGTCAAATATTTTCCAGTATATTTTTCTAAAATTTACAATACTTAATTTAACCTAATTTTCTTTATTTTCTGATATTTATTTTTTGGATATTGGAATTTGTATTTCTGATATATATTCATCTTCTAAATCAGAAAAATCATAATCTACTATATTTTTTTCTATGGAATTTCCAGCTATTTTATATCCATTAATTTCAATCCATTTAATCAAAGTCTCATAATGCTTTTTCATATCTTTGTAAGGTCCTAAAAAACTAATACAAGCATACTCGCCTTCTGGTAGCTTTGTTATTTCTGGCTTTAATATATCTTCATTAAATGCAAGTTCAATAAAATAACTAAATTTATTAAATATATGATTTTCTAAATCTTCTTTTTGTAAAGATGTGTATATCTGCCCATCTACAAGCCAAGAACTCATTGCTATATATTGTTTATTATCATTAAACATTTTTTTTGTTTCATAATGATTATCTTCTTTCTTTATTTTTAGATATATTCCACTTCTCGCTGGCATCATTTTTATTCTTACTGTATTTAAATCTTTTTTAGCTGATTCTATAATATCAATTTTAGCTTTTAACTTTTTCTCTAAAGCCATCCAATGTTGTACTTTAGAATTAGCTTCTTTTTCCTTTCTTTTTAGTAAAACTAATAGATTTTCAGTATTTTTATTATGCAAATAATTTTTTATTTCCTCTAATGAAATATCTAAACTTTTAAAAAAAAGTATTCTACTTAGTTTAAAAAAATCTCTTACATCATAATATCGGTAAGAATTCTCATTATTAAGTTCTGGCTTAAGTAAGCCTTTTTTATCGTAATGTCTAATCGTATCAGTTGAAATATTGAACAATTTAGCTAATTCTCCAATTAAAAACTTGTCTTTCATATAAACTCCTCACTTACTATTTTTAATTGATTATACTTTAAAATTATCATAAAAAAACTCAATATACTTTTTTGTAAAAAACGTTTGACCTTAGAGTAACTCCAAAGTTTATAATCAACTCACATTTATTTTTGATATTATAATGGAGGTTTTTTGATGGAAAACAAAAGTTTTGTAAAACAAGCTTAGACAGTTCTTTTGGCTGGTCTTGGTGTAAACCTTACTATCGGAGTTTTATATTCTTGGAGTGTTATTAAAAAATCACTAGTTTCTGATTTAAATTGGACAAATAGTGAGGCTTCACTACCGTATACTGTTGCAATTTTAGTATGGGCTCTCACTTTACTTGTAGCTGGCAAACTTCAAGATAAATATGGCCCAAAAAAAATTGTAATCTTAGGAACTGTATTTACTGCTCTAGGTCTTATTTTATCCAGCTTTACTACTAATCCAAAATTAATTGTATTATCATACGGAATAATCACAGGTGGGGGAATAGGCTTTGCTTATGCTTCTGTAACTCCTCCCGCACTTAAATGGTTTCACCCTGCAAAAAAAGGTATGGTTACAGGAATAGTTGTAAGTGGTATTGGACTAGCATCGCTTTATATAGCCCCTATTACTACAGCTTTAATATCATCACAAGGCATATCTAAAACATTTTTAATACTAGGTATTTTTATTTTAGTTGTTGGAACAGCAATAGCTCAGTTAATAAAAAACCCACCCGAGGGATATGTTCCTGAAGAACCTAAAAATTCAAACAAATCAAAGACTTCTAAATCTAAGGCTTTAGTCGATTTAGATTGGAAATCAATAATCAAAACTAAAGAATTTTATTTCTTATGGATAATGTTTGCTTTATCATCTTCTGCAGGTCTTATGATAATTGGAAATCTAGCAGCAATTTCTTTGGAACAAGCTTCTTGGGATAAAGGTTTCTTTTTAGTTGGGTTACTAGCAATATTTAATGCATTAGGTCGTATAGGTGCAGGACTTCTTTCCGATAAAATAGGACGTTTACGAACTCTTACTTTAGTGCTTGCTCTGCAAGGAATTAACATGCTATTATTTGCTAGTTATGTAAGTCCAGTAGGAATTACCCTAGGAACCATACTCGCTGGAATAGGATACGGGTCATTACTCAGTCTTTTCCCTTCACTTACAGCAGATTTTTATGGTGTAAAAAACTTTGGAGCAAATTATGGCGTAATCTATACAGCTTGGGGAATCAGCGGAACCATAGGTCCAATTATGGCTGCAATAATTGTTGATAATACTGGCTCTTATAATTTAGCTTATCTTATATCAGCTGGACTTTTAATTATAGCTATAGGAATATCATTAATTACAAAAAATCCACAAGAAGAAAAAATCATGAAGAAAGTAGCATAACATCACCCTCTTAACATTTATATCCTGTTTTTAATAGTTATTTAAAGGTATAATATCTAATATACCTTGAGCTATTATAAGTTCAGACTTGTTAAGGGGGTTTTTCTATGAATAAATATCTTTATATAGAAAAAGATTTAGAAAAAATAATTCGTTCAAATAAGCCAGTTGTAGGTTTGGAATTAAATAGCATATCAAAAGTAGTTCCTTACCCACAAAGCCTAAACTTAGCCATGGAAATAGAAGATATTATAAGGAGCAGCAACGCCTATCCAGCAACACTTGGAATAATCGACGGCAAATTAATAGCGGGACTTACTTCATCAGAAATAGCTCACCTTTTGAGCATGAATCATGCCCCTAAAATATCAACTAGAGATATATCGTATTTTATATCTCAAAAACTATCCGGAACACTTACATCAGCAGCTGCTCTTTTTATTTCGAGATTAGCTGGAATAAGAGTTTTATCAACCGCAGCAATAGGCGGTGTTCATAGAGGTGCTTTTGAGAATTTTGATATTTCTTCAGACTTGCAAGAACTTTCATCTACAAACGTTGCGGTTGTATGTTCTGGAGTAAATTATATTTTTGATATTCCGTTGACACTTGAATACCTAAAAACATACGGGGTTCCAGTAGTAGGATATACCACAGATATATTTCCTGCTTTTTATGTTCTAGATGACCGTCTAAAATCAGAGTATAGAATAGACAATCCCAAGGAAATTGCAAGTTTAATAGATACAAAATGGAATTTAGGAATTAAAGGAGGGGTAATAGTTGCAAATCCGGTTCCTCCTGCTTGTGTAATTGACAGAGAAACCATGGAAGACTATGTAAAAATAGCTCTTGATAAAGCAAGAGAATCTCATATAGATAGAAAAGATTTCACTTCCTATATGATAGAAGAAATAGATAATTACACTAAAGGAAAAACCATGCAGTATATTGGAGAAATCTTAAAAAATAACGCTAGATTATCTTGTATTATAAGCGAAGAACTAGCGAATTTATATAATGAATAATTTATTTTCTATAGCTTTTATTTCATATAAAAATCCCACTTTAAATCTTTAGCTTGAGTTTAGCTATAAGATTTAAAGTGGGCTTTCAACTTTCCTTATATTTAATTTATTTTTTAAGAATTTTATCAACCTTTGGAGCTCTAAGCATATGTGCTGTAAATGGATCTAATCCAATAAGAGGCCTTAAATAATTTTTAAAGGCTTCTGTTACATGATTTCCTTCTTTATTTATAAAGTGTTCTGGCATAGATTTCGTATATTTGGCTACTTTATCTAAACTGGTAAGCCTATAATCCACTGAATAATCTCCAGTTCTGTGTATTGTAATTGAACCATCCATATTATGCCATAGTGCAAATTGAGCAGCTTTTTCGCCTACTTCTCTTGCTTCATGCTGGTCTACCTCAGAAACACATCCCATAAATGAGCGCTGCAGATAACCAAAAGTATCTGATCTAACCCTACTTATTCCTAAATTTTCCTTTACATAACTAGCCAATTTTTCTCCTAAAGCGCCAGTAGATGATAGTACTATATTTCCATGAGCATCATACTCAATTTTACTCATCAGTTCTCTTGCTATTGGTACTCCATCTTCATTTTTGATACCTTCTGATACGGCAACAACACATCTGCCATATTTCCTATATGTTTCTTTAACATCTTTTAAAAATTTTTCTTTATCAAAAGGAACTTCAGGCAAATATATCAAATGAGGCCCATCGTCAGGAAACTTTTGAGCAACAGCTGATGCTGCAGTTAAAAATCCTGCGTCCCGTCCCATAACTACTCCTATATAAACTCCAGGAAGTGCTCTATTATCTAAGTCTACACCATTAAAAGCCTGAGATACAAACTTTGCTGCAGAACCGTATCCAGGAGTATGATCATTTACTAAAAGGTCATTGTCAATGGTTTTAGGAATATGTATAGCCCTAAATTCATAAGAGGATTTTTTTGCATTTTCATTTACTATATTAACGGTTGATGCTGAATCATTTCCTCCTATATAGAAAAAATATCTCACATCATGAGCTTTTAAAACTTCAAAAATTTCTTTACAGTACTTTTCATCAGGTTTATCTCTTGTAGAAAAAAGCGCAGATGAAGGTGTATCTGCAACACATTCTAAATTATGGGTTGTTTCCTGAGTCAAATCTAAAAAATCTTCATTTATAATTCCTCTTACTCCGTGAACGGCCCCATAGACTCTCTCTACTTGAGAAAACTTTCTAGCTTCTAAAGCTGCCCCCACCAAGGACTGATTAATTACAGCTGTAGGTCCTCCTCCTTGTGCTATAACTACTTTTCCTTTTAGTACCACAATAAATCTCCCCCTTATTTTTATTAACAAAAATATCAAGAGCTTACAGATACAAGATAAAACTTAAAATAGTTCCTTTAGTTTAAAGTCCAAATAATCACATGATACCAAAGAATATTCGGTAGCATCTACTTTTCCTTGCAGACCTGTTTTAAAGAAATCACTTCCATGAAGATGTCCATATATGACTTTATCAACTTTATACTCATTAATTAAGTCTGTAAACAAAGAATTTTCATAATTTTCATTTGTAGGTGGGTAATGAAGCATTGCAATTATGGTTTTATCCTCAATTTTTTTAGTTTTTTCTAAAGAATTTTTAAATCTAAGAGCTTCTCTCTCATATATTTTTTGGTCATCTTCTGTAAATTTGGTCTCGTTTGGACAAAGCCAACCTCTCGTTCCACAAATAAGATAGTTCCCAAAAACATATATATTATTATGAAGAAAAAACATATCTTCAAACAAGTCGTTCATTTTACTTATAGTGCTCCACCAATAGTCATGATTCCCTTTTATTAATACTTTTATACCTGGAAGCTTATCTATTTCTTCTAAATCCTGTTTTGCTTCTTCTAAATGTAAAGCCCAAGAAGTGTCTCCTGCTAAGAGCACCAAATCTTCAGCCTTTACTTTATTCTTCCAGTCCTCAAATATTTTTTCCTTATGATTGTGCCATCCGAATATGTCCATAGGCTTGTTTGAGTTACTTGAGAGATGAAGATCTCCTATAGCATATATTTTCATAATACTCCTTAATTAATATATTATTTTTTATATTTTTTTTAGTTCATAAATACGTTTATTAAGTTCATTTCTAAGCATAATTATATCATCCATTTCTGACACACTACTCACAGCATCAAATCTACGCTGAAAATCCTTAGCTTCATCAGTAAGACCCATTTTTTGTAGCTCTTGTATGCTATATATTATGTCCTTTACAGTCACAGATTTCATTTCAAACATAACTTGTGCTCTCATTATTTCCTCTCTAATAACACTCATTTCTTGGTCTAGATTAAAAGCAGCATCAGCAGCTTTCCTTAACCTTTGAGCTATATCAGAAGGAATATAGTGATTATACTTATATTTCAAAGAATGCTCTATAGTAGCCCAAAAATTCATGGATAAAGTTCTAATTTGAATTTCAGCTAAAATATCAACCACTCCCGATACTGTTTGAATAGGATATTTTATAATTACGTGATAACTTCTGTATCCACTAGATTTATCATTTTTTATATAATCCTTTTCATAAAGCACATCCATATCTTTACGACTTCTAATATAAGATACAACAGTATATATATCTTCTACAAATTGGCACATTATTCTTATACCTGCTATATCTTCTATTTTATCGTCAATCTCACTTATATCTATATCTAATCTTTTTGCCTTATCTATAATAGATGATATTTTTTTTACTCTTCCAGTCACAAACTCAATAGGAGAATACTCGCCATTATCTACTAGCTCTTTACGAATATTTTTGAATTTTACTTTTAGTTCCTCTACAGCATATTGGTACGGAATAAGTACCGTTTTCCATTGATTAAGTTCCATAATATCGTCCCCTTCACAATATTAGAGTTTATAGTAGTATACCAAGCCATTTTCAACCTCAAATTGGACTTGATTCTTATCAATTAAAAGCGTAAGCATAGAGCCAAGGGTTGAATAATAATAATGATATTCTTTGTAATCTAGTTTTAAACCGTTGTCACTTATAATTTTGCTCAGAAGTTCTTCCCTAGTATAAGGTTGCTCCAACAAATTATATATTTCTTCTATATATCTATTTGTATTATTTTCATTTTTTTTGACAATATCTAAAATTTCTTCTTTATTATAAATTGATTTACTATGCCCTATAATACAATAATCAAAATCTATTTCTTTTATAATATTAAGGCTGTCCAAATATTTTTCTACGTTAAAAATAAAAGGAAAATC
>Ga0334892_1001125_pt1 | contig 24657 bp, 15 predicted proteins | sample GraSluR3_MG_4_FD_207213 | JGI IMG/M metagenome (GOLD analysis project Ga0334892, IMG submission 207213) | Sludge microbial communities from methane-producing bioreactor in Wageningen University, Netherlands - Granular Sludge_15_04-R3 | ecosystem: Engineered > Bioreactor > Anaerobic >...
ATGGTAATTTATTCTCTACAGGACGCAATAATCCAGAGGAAATGTTAGAAGGTTCGGTAAACACTATTACCCTCGATAACTGCGGAAATCTCTGGTTAGGAACAAGCCATGGTATTGCCATGTTTAATGGTGATGACTGGATTTTCTATGATAATTACAACAGCCCCATCGCTGAATACAATATTTCAGGAATCTATCCGATTTCAGATGACAGAATCTTGATAGCGAGTTCATTCTATGGGTTATATGTATATAACAACGGAATCATTGAATTGATGGACATATCAGACCCGGAATCAGGATTAACTTGCATGAATATCTGGAGTGTTAATGCTGAACACTCCACACACGCCTGGATAGGTAGCGGATACAACATTCTCAACAATGGAACTGGTGGCTTAACAGGATACGATGGCGAAGAGTGGGTAAATTACAGTTACGATTCCATTGCTAATTATCTGGTCAATGATATCAAAATCAAAGATGATGTGATATATCTGGCTACGGGTAATGATCACCACCATGGTGGAGTAGTTTATAATGACGGTACGGGATGGACAGCTATAAATTACACCAATTCAAATCTGGAACAATTGTATGCTGCAAGTATAGCTGTCGACAGTCAGAATAATATCTGGATCGGTAGACCCGATGTTGCTTATGGGGGTGTCGCTTGTTATAATGGTAGTAGCTGGACTCATTATAATAGTATGAACTCTGGACTTTTGACAAATGAGGTCTACACAGTTGAGGTCGATCCTCTGACAGATGATCTCTGGGTTGGAACCAAGACGGGATTATACAGATTTGATGGTACAAACTGGAGTATCTTCCATCCAGGCAATACACCTGCATTACAGACTGGTGAGATCTGGAATCTTTACTTCGATGATAACAACATCCTCTGGGTAGGTACTCTGATAGGCCTTACCAGTTATGATGGTACAAGCTGGAGAAATTACAATTCTGTTCTTCCAGTTCTTGGTGATGGTTCTGTAACCCCTGTTAATTCAACAACAATGGATGAATATGGTCGTATCTGGCATGGTACACTAGGTGGTATAGTTCTCTTCGATGGGGAGGATGTTGAAATCTATGATGGAAGCAATAGCCCACTGCCATCAAACTGGACCCTGCATATATCATCAGATAGGGATGGCAGAATGTGGGTCGGTACTGCAGTTACAGGCTTATATACATTCACCTATACCGGAGATGTATCATTCGTTGACGATATCATCAACGAGGAACAGGGTTTCATCCTGACTCAGAACTACCCGAATCCTTTCAATCCAGAAACTACAATATCCTTCTCGATAGAGGATAGAGATGCTGTTTCAGTGGAGATATTCAATCTGAAAGGTCAGAAAGTTAAGACATTAGTTAACGATCAGGTTTTAGATCCCGGAACTCACAATATCATCTGGAATGGTAGAGATAACCAGAGACGGCCGGTAAGCTCAGGAGTCTATTTCTATAGAGTATCATATCAGGGTCAGTCTCAGACTCGAAGAATGATGATGATAAAGTAAACTACCAGCTTCCGAACCGGTTTTTACCGGTTCGGGACAATTTAACAGGAGGAAAATAATGAAACAAATATACACTATAATAAGTCTGATGATAATGGCTGTAATCTGTTCATTATTGACAGCCCAGGCTATCTACTGGGAAGAGAACTTTGAGATTGATACCGGTGAGTGGGATTTAAATGGGAACTGGTCGATTACAGGTAACAGTTTAAAATTCAATTGGTTTCCTGAAGCTGCTAACTTTGATATGTCTGCTACATCACCGTTGATTTCTCTACCGGCGAACACAGATAACATAAACATCATCCAGTATGTTGATCAATTCGAATTCGATCAAGATGGGGAATTTTTCGAGATAGCAGTTTTACACAATGGTGATACAGAAGTAATCTGGCTACATACAGAAAATGAAGATTGGGGTGAAATAGATGGTAGCCTGTTTACTTATTCACTGGCTCAATACAGCGGAGAAGACATACAACTTCGTTTTCGGACAGCAGGTGGATCAACCTATAATATCAATTCGTGGGATATTTATTATATCGCAATCGAAGCCTCTTGTGATAATGATCTGGCTTCTATAGACATTTCTTGTGATGTCAATCCCACAATTGGCATTAATGTCCCGATTGATATCAGAGTAAAAAATGTTGGGTTGAATGAACAGGATAATTACACTGTATCCCTTTATCAAGCTGATGGCTCCCTGCTGGATTTTGTCGAAGCAGATATTAATATAGGACCAGGAGAGGAAGTAGAATTTACACTCTACTGGACACCCATCAGTGGAGGTTCTTACGAGTTTTATGGTGAGGTAGAGCTACCTGGTGATGAGAACAGTGCAAATGACCAGACTGAGCTACTAACACTTGATGTACCCAATCAGTACGATATCACCCTTTTAGATTTCATCGTGGAAGATAATCTCAATGTAGGTGAAGAGGCGGAATTCATTCTGCATATTGAGAATAGTGGTTCAAATTTAGTCTCTGCTGCAGATTTAACTCTCGTACTCATGACAGAAGAAGGGGAATATCTCGATTCTTTTTCTCCCTTTATCGGTTTCGTGCAACCGGGAGAAGATGTTTTCTATGAACTGTATTATACTCCTGACACTATTGGAGAATTAACCGTCATTGGAGGAGTATTATATCAAAACGATCAGAATCTTGAAGATAATATGAGTGAACCTGTGACAATCAGTGTCTTTGCTCCAAACAGCACGTTGTTAGATATCGGGCCAACCAATTTCTGGAGTCCTGTTCCGTTTAATTTTGGAGGACCTAACTCTTATTCACAGATGATATATCTGGAGAGTGAATTATCTGCTACCGGGTTTATTGATCTGATTGGATTCGTCTATGATTTTAGCGATGAAGTCAATGATAGTAGAATAAAAGTCTACATGGGAGAGACCTCGCGAAATAGCTTTGACAATCAGTTTGTCGATATCGACAGTCTATCGATCGTATTCGATGGTTATGTAGATTTTGCTACCGGACTCAATAATTGTTATCTTATGCTCGATAATCCCTATTATTATGATGGTGGTAATCTGATTGTAGCTATTCATCGAATATACAACTGGCACGACAATCAGGGGATACGACGATTCAATGGTGGTTTTATTGATAGTGAGCGGACGATATCTATTCAGGACGAAGCATTGATAGACCCCCACGATCCGGGAGAAAATTACCCCAGTAGTTTCCAGGTGAGAACCAAATTTGTTTTTAACTCATCAGGAGTTGGAGAACTGACTGGATATGTAAGCGATTCTTTCAACAATCCCCTCGAAAATACTCTCGTTTCTGTTACTAACAATACAAAGACAGCCCTGACAGGCTCTGATGGTTTGTTCTGTATCCCGATGCTTTACGAAGGGGATTATACCATAAAGATCTCAAAACCGGGATTTGTGGAACAGTTAATTGATGATGTGACTATAATGGATAACCAGACAACTGATCTGACAGTTTCGTTGAATGAGAGTCCAGCAGCTAATAATCCCCCCTCAAACGTAAGTGTCGAGGTATTCCAGCGCAATAATATCAATATCAGCTGGGATGAAGTTACGTTCAGGTCAAACCGTGATCTCGTTGGATACTATGTCTATCGTAATAATATGCGAATCAATTCTGGTCCCATTATGGAGACAGCGTACTCTGATAACAATCTCTCTGTTGGTGAATACCAGTATTTTGTCACCTCATTCTATGATGATGGCGAATCTGTCGCCTCTGAAATTTTGAATATTGAGGTTACAGATATGTATATCCCCCAGATTACCCGGGTAACACAGATCGAGAATGAAGAAGCCCTGCAAATCAACTGGAATATCATTCTGCGAGAGAGCGGACATCGTGAATCGATTTTGAGAAATCTGACCGGATTCAATCTCTACAGGAATGGCGATTTGATTAATGCAGAACCGATACCTGTCATCGAACCCTATGGATACATAGACTATTCGGTTGAGAACCTTTGTGATTATCAGTATACGGTTACAGCAATATTCGGTGACGAGGAGTCTGAACACTCCATTCCTTATGATTTTTATTCGATGTTCTCCCCTCGTGATGTATTTGGCATCTGTATGGGGAGTTATATTGAGCTTTACTGGACTCCCCCCAGTGAACCAACTGCTGGTGATCTTATTGGTTATAATGTCTATGATGCCATTGAGGGAGATCTGTTAATCAATTCCGAACTGATTACAGACAATACCTATATTGTCGAAGATGTTAATCCGGGTCAGCAGTATGGTTTCTTTGTTACTGCAGTATACAATACCGGTGAATCGATAAAAAGTAGTATCTTCTACATTACAGCATCTGAGAACGAACTTTATCCACCCCAGAACTTAGATGGTAACGTCGACTATTCAGATGTTATTCTCTCTTGGAATAGGCCGGTACAGAGCGGTGTCTGGTTACACTGGGATAATAATGAAATCGGAGGAAATTTCAGTATGCCTGAGGGCGAAGATTTCATTGCTGCTGTTAGATTTGATGAGTGGGATTTACTCTCCTTTGATTATCATGAATTGAGAGAGATTGCCTTCATGGCTAATGAAGCCACGGCAGATTATACGCTAATTATATGGCGTAGAGATCTCTTCTTACCTGACAGTCCAATGGAGATTAAACATATGGAAGAACTAACTGATATAGAACCAAATTCCTGGAATTTTGTCAGATTAGATGATGTATTAGATCTGGAAAATTACCAGGAACTATACGAATTCACTATTGGAATAATGTATAGTAATTACACAGGTAATCCTGCTGTTTATGATACCGGTAGCAACACTAATTCAAAATCCGATTTGATCTTTACAGTTGATGAAGAAGGAAACTTAACTGATTATGATATCGATGCAAACTGGAAGATCAGAATATACTGGTATCAACTGGAAATGATAATCCCGAATATTCCATATACCGGTGTAATGTCTAACAGCAGGGTACGTCCTGCTACTTTGAGTAACAGAGCTGAAACATCTTTTGAGAAGTCGGTGAGAGATAGAGAAAAGAGTTTAATGCTCGATAACAGAACCTCGACCAGTCCACATCTCTATCTTATCGGTTATAACCTCTTCAGAGATAATGAACTTATAGCATTCATTCCTCATTTTTATTCAAGTTACATCGACCAGGAGCTTGCAGATGGAATTTACGATTACCATCTCACTGCTGTCTATGAGTTCATTAATTTCAGCGAATTCTTTGAATCAGATCCGACAGAAACGCTTACCATAGCTGTAGAAACAGTTGATATTAAAGAAACAAGCAACTTGCCATACATTACCGAACTGAAAGGAAACTATCCCAATCCGTTCAACCCCGAGACAGCGATTAGTTTCTCACTTAATGAGAGATCGAATGTCCGGCTCGAAGTTTACAATATCCGCGGCCAGCGAGTTGCCATGCTGGTAGATGATGAGTTGCCGCAGGGTGAACATAGAGTGGTCTGGAATGGTAAAACAGACAACGGTAACTCTGTAGGTAGTGGAGTTTACTTCTACAGACTGACCGCTGATAACTATATCAAAACGAGGAAAATGATGTTACTGAAGTAGTCGTCAAGTCACACAAAACCCTCTCCGAATAAACGGTCTGGCTCTTTTCGCCAGACCGTTTTACTTTGTATTTGACATTGTTTATTGCGGTTCAGATCTCGATTTCGTCTCCGGGTTGCATAATAAGGCATTCTTTCCCTTTAGCGGCTAACTTGTCTTTGAATTCCTGTGGATCGGCCTTGATGATCGGGAAGGTATTATAATGCATAGGAACGGCTATCTTGGGATTTGTCAGTTCAACCGCTTTCACTGCATCGTCGATACCCATTGTAAAATTATCCCCTATCGGGAGTAACATATAGTCTACAGGGGTCATTTCACCTATCAACTTCATATCATAAAAAAGACCGGTATCTCCAGTATGATAGATACTCTTCTCTTCGATAGTCAGGATTACTCCCGAAGCTTCACCTCCATAATGATTATCAGGTGTCATACTACCGTGATGGGCAATGGTAAATTTTACCCGGCCAAAGGGAAACTTGTGACTCCCCCCGATATGCATATTGTGAGCCTTGAATCCCTTGCCGGCTACATAGTTAGCCAGTTCATTCACACAAATGAATAGTGTCCGGTTCTTATCGGCTATCTTAAGAGCGTCACCCAAATGATCACCATGACCATGTGTTATGATAATATAATCGGCACTCACTTGATCTGATTTTATGGGCGCAAGTGGGTTATTGTCGAGAAAGGGATCAAGTAAAATCTTCTTACCTCCCTCAGTAGTGATTATAAATCCTGCATGGGATAGAAATCTCAGTTTCATAATAATCTCCTTAATCATCTTATTCTAATTCGCATGACAGCCTGATACAATATAGATGAGCCTTTAAAATCTATTAACCACGATGGGAGTCGGCCCGCGCCGCCTCGTATCCTCCTCAAAAGTCTCTTAATATATAATAAACTGATGAGTGCCATCATGCAACAATTTATTGAGCTTCATAACATAGTCTCTGTTTCTCATTGACAAATGGAAGGAGGTAGGTTAAAATATGGAATATTGATGAATAACAACTATAATCAGAAAAGAGGGTATATGGCAGAGATAGAGAAGAGAGATTTAGAAGACAAGAAATGGCATAGTATTGAAGTAGAAGAAGTAATAGATGAGTTAAGGAGCTCTCTGGAAAAGGGCTTGAGCCAGAATGAAGCAGAGAAACGGCTGGAAGAATTCGGGCCTAATAAGCTCCCGGAAGGTAAGAAACGAAGTGCCCTGATGCGCTTTCTCGCTCAATTTCATAATATACTAATCTATCTATTACTATTAGCATCCCTGGTTACTGCTCTTATGGGTCACTGGATAGACACATTTGTTATCCTGGCTGTTGTCTTGATCAATACAATCGTCGGTTTTATTCAGGAAGGTAAAGCAGAGAAAGCGATAGAGAGCATCAAGAAAATGCTCTCGCTGGAAGCGCAGGTCATAAGGGAGAGTCATCGCAAGAAGATAGATGCTACGGATCTCATTCCGGGTGATATATTGCTGCTCAGTTCAGGAGATAAGGTACCGGCAGATATCCGTATTCTGAAGGCAAAAAAATTGCGGGCTGAGGAGTCGATATTAACCGGAGAATCTTCTGACGTAAGCAAGAAACCAGATAAAGCAGAGGAAGATGCCGGGCTTGGAGATCAGCATTCGATGGCCTTTTCCGGAACCATGGTTACGAGTGGTGAGGCTACAGGGATCGTGATAGCCACAGGAGAGAAGACCGAGATAGGAAAAATTTCCCGGATGCTCGGAGATGTCGAAGAGATCACTACTCCATTACTACAGAAGATAGACCGTTTCGGGAAAATGCTCTCTGTATTCATTGTCGGCCTCGGTGCAGTAGTTTTCCTTATCGCCAATATAATAAGAGACTACGCTCTCTTCGATGCGATAATGGCAGTTATAAGTATTATCGTAGCTTCCATACCTGAAGGGTTGCCAGCTATTATGACTATTACACTTGCCATCGGTGTTCAGAGAATGGCCAGACGGCATGCGATCATAAGAAAACTCCCGTCTGTCGAAACTCTCGGTGCAGTCAGTGTAATCTGTTCTGATAAAACAGGAACCCTAACAAGAAATGAAATGACCGCAAAATCGATCATTACTTCTGAAGATATCTATGAGGTTCAGGGAGTAGGTTACGCACCTGAAGGTAAAGTGACGAAAGGTGAGAGTGATGTCGATATCGAAAAAGAGACTGTTCTGGAGCTACTGGCAAAGAGTATCTCGGCCTGTAACAATTCGGAGATCAATGAGACCGGTGATGGAGACTGGAAACTGGAAGGAACCCCTACAGAAGGATCGTTGAAGACACTGGCCTACAAGCTCGGGTTAGAGGATTTCAATCCGAAAAGGGTGGATACTATTCCCTTCGATTCGGAGTACAAATTTATGGCCACCCTGAATGAGACTGGTGGCAAGCGATACATATTTGTTAAAGGGGCTCCGGAAAAATTACTTGAGATGTCCAGTAAACAGCTTTCTTCAGACGGTGAAAAGAAACTCGATAAGGATTACTGGCAGGACAAGTTCAAAGAAATTGCTGAAAGAGGGGAACGGTTAATCGGAGTAGCTTATCGAGAAGTAAGTAATGATAAAAGCACTGTAGATTTTGATGATGTCGAAAATGACCTAATGATGCTCGGCCTGATAGGCATAATTGATCCACCTAGAGAAGAGGTATTAGAGGCAATCAAAGAATGCAAAGAGGCTGGAATAAGGGTGGTTATGATTACTGGAGATCATGCTATCACAGCCCAGGCTATTGCAAAAGAACTGGGAATTTCAGAATCAAAGGAGGTTGTTACCGGTAGCGAGCTGGAGGAGATGAGTGATGACGAACTGAAGAAGATTGCTCGAGATCATAATGTCTTTGCCAGGACTTCGCCCGAACACAAGCTGAGATTAGTCAAAGCATTACAGGCCAACAATCTGCTCTGTGCCATGACAGGTGACGGTGTCAACGATGCACCTGCCCTCAAACGGGCTAATATCGGGATAGCTATGGGTATCAAAGGGACTGAAGTTGCCAAAGACTCATCGGAGATGATACTTACCGATGATAACTTCGCTTCGATCGTTAATGCGGTGGAAGAGGGGAGAACCGTTTATGACAATCTTCGCAAAACCATACTATTCTTACTGCCTGCAAACGGAGCAGAAGCAACTGTAATTATAGCAGCAATACTGTTCGGCCTGACTCTGCCGATAACTCCAGTCCAGATTCTCTGGGTGAATATGGTTTCCGCCGTTACACTTGCACTTTCACTCTCAGTAGAACCGATGGAGCAGAAGGTTATGAAATTACCACCCCGTTCACCCGATAAACCTATTCTGGGACCATATTTCATCTGGCGAGTTGCCTTTGTTTCGCTCCTGAGTGGTGGAATTACCTTTATCATGTTCTGGAGGAATTTTCTTCATCAGGAACTCTTTGAAATAGAAACAGCCAGAACCGTTGCTGTTAATATGCTGGTGGCGGGACATCTATTTTATCTCTTTACTTGCCGCAAACTGTACGAATCGAGTATCACCAAAAAGTTTTTCGATAATAAATACGTCTTTGTTGCCGTAGGAATACTACTCGTCCTGCAGTTACTCTTTACCTACCTGCCTGTGATGAACAATCTCTTCGATACCAGGCCTATAAGCCTTTCTGAATGGCGTTTCCCTCTATTAATCGGATTAGTTGTCTTCTCTCTGGTTGAAGTGGAGAAGTTAATCATCAGGAAATTCAAGAAAAAGGAGTAGGTTAGATAGACCGTATGAGTAACATCAGAGAAAAATCTCGTGACCAGGTTATACTAAATAAGGTGGAGTACCCTTTCCGCTTATCTATATTCCTCTCTCTTATTTTCTCTTTGTTTCTACTCTTCTCATGTTCCAGGGTTACAGGCCCGGAAGAGGCAGCAAGAATAGAGATTAACAATCTGCTTGATGATATCGAAGAGGCTGTTTTACTCTACAATCCTGAAGTTATTATTGACATGCTTCACTACGATTTTCTGCACAATGGAAGAGATAAATATGATCAGTCACTTATCTGGTACCAGCGTTTGCTAACATTCGATACAATGTATCTTCAGAACAGGACGGTAGTAATTGATAACTATCTGGCAGAAGCAACCTTCGAGATGACCTTGATAGGGAGTGATACAACCCTGGTAACTCAGGAACCCTCTTCGGAATTTGGTGATATATCCTTTTTTGTCCGTGAAGATGGAAGATGGCAACTTTACGGTAATCAGAGATATTAGCCCGAAGAGACTTTTCTTGAGCCTTTAGTTTCCTTTATGATATTATCCATAATTAAGAAAGATATCTAAGAACAGATCAACGAAATAGGCATCACCTCATCGCTTATTATATAGAAATCAGAGAAGATTTATGTTCTGTTCAGGTTTTTCTTGACACATCGAAGTTAAGAAAGATTATGCTCATTATTCATACTTCACTAAAAGGAACATAAGAATGGAAAAGACACTAATAGACTACTTCATATCACTGGTGAAAATTGATAGTGAATCCAAACAGGAGAAAGACCTAGCCTGTAAACTTAAATCCGACCTGGAAGAATTGGGAGCTACCGTAAAATTTGATGCTGCCAATGAAAAGACCGGAGGCAATACAGGTAACCTTATTGCCTCATTTCCCGGGACACGGAACTCAAAACCTGTTCTATTGTGCGCCCATATGGACACTGTAGTGCCTGGTAAAGGGATCAATCCTGTCATAAGTGATGGGGTGATCAAATCTGACGGAACTACTGTTCTTGGTGCTGATGATAAATCAGGTATCGCTCAGATAATCTGGGGAATAAAGGAATTGTTAGACAATAATGAACCTATACCCCCGATCGAGATACTCTTTACTATTTCTGAGGAAATAGGTCTACTTGGAGCAAAAAACTGCGATTATAACCTGCTGACAGCTAAGCAGTGTTATACCTTTGATTCTCATGAAGTCGGTACTATCATGAATGGTGCCCCTTCTCAAAATAACGTTAACATTACCGTTCACGGCAGAAAAGCTCATGCCGGAGTTGAACCTGAAAAGGGGCTTAATGCTATTAGCATAGCAGCTGAGGCGATTGTTAAAAGTCCAATGGGCAGGATTGATGCAGAGACAACCTGTAATCTCGGTATCATATCAGGTGGTGTTGCTACAAATATCGTTCCTGATTCGGTTGAGATCAAAGGTGAGGTCCGTTCACACAATGAAGAGAAGCTAGATAAAGTAACATCTGAGATATGTGATACCTTCAATAGAGTTGCTTCCAGGCATAATATCAACGGAAATCAGGCCAGAGCTGAATGCCGTGTTGAGAAGAGCTATGCAACCTTCTACGTAGAGGAAAATGAACCGCTTGTAGCACTGGCCCGTCAGGCCTCTCAAAATCTTAAACTCCCAGATATAGTGCATCGGGGAGGCGGTGGTAGTGATGCCAATATCCTCAATCAGCATGGTATCAAGACAGTTGTTATTGGAACCGGCATGGAGAATGTTCATACCCTGCAGGAGTTCATTACGATATCTTCACTCGAGAATGGTACCCTATGGGTTAAGGAACTTTTGCGCCTATACAGGTGAGTATCAGATTGATGTTGAATATAGCATTGATTGGTTACGGGCAGATGGGGAAGATGCTGGAAAAACTGGCCCCAGAACATGATTGTCAGATTATTGAAATCTTCGATCCTGGACAGGATGAGTACAAAAAAGAAATTACTGCCGAAACTCTCCGTAATGTAGATGTTTGTATCGATTTCTCGCTACCGGAAGCAGTCTTAAAAAATATCGAAACTATTGCACCACTGAATAAGAATATTGTCATTGGAACAACTGGATGGCAGAATGATTTGCAAAAAATCAAGGAATTGGTTTCTCATCACAATATTGGTCTTATCTTTGCTGGGAATTTCTCGATTGGAATGAATCTCTTCTTCCTGTTCACTCAGTATTGTAGTAATCTCATCTCGCAGACAGGGGTTTATGATGTTTTTGGCTACGAACTGCATCATAACAGAAAGGCAGACAGCCCTTCCGGGACTGCCCGAGATCTTGCGGATATAATTCTCTCCAATTTCTCCGACAAGGAGACTGTTCAGTATGATAGGGTAAACCGCAAAATCGGTCAGAAGGAATTACATTTTGCCAGTATCAGAGGAGGAAGTATCCCTGGAACTCATGTTATCGGCTTCGATTCACCGTTCGATTCTATTGAGTTGAAGCATACAGCCCGAACCAGAGAAGGATTTGCAGTAGGTGCATTGAAAGCCTCTCACTGGATAAATAAACGCAAAGGATTTTTTGAATTTCGCAAAATATTTACTGATCTTTTAGGGCCAGAAGAGAACACATAATAAAGGAGAGTATGAAAGTGAAGCCGATTTCGATAGAGTTCAGCAAGATCCAGGCACAGGGAAACAGCTATATCTATATCGATTGTATAGAACAGGAACTCCCGAATGTTAATCTCTCAAAGTTAGCCAGATTCGTTTCTGACAGGCATAGAGGTATAGGTTCGGATGGAATGGTAATTTTGCTACCCGATGATGAAGCAGATACATTGATGAGAATCTGGAACGCTGACGGAAGTGAAGCAGAAACTTGTGGTACTGCTCTGAGGTCAGTTATGCTTCTTCTCTATAAAAAAGATAACTCAAAAAAGAGAGATTATAAGATCAGGATTGGTTCCGAGATTATTCAAGGTAGTATAATCGAGAGTGATGATAAATTCCAGACTAAAGTCACTTTCAAAAACCTGAGAATGATCCTTCTGGGCCATAATAAAGATGATGATGCAGTAGAGAATCTGATCAATATCGACAGATGGATAGGACTTCCTGTGTCGGTCGGCAATCCTCACTTTGTCATAATCGATAGATTTCAAGATTACAGTGCAGATATAACACATCCTGACCTGATACAGACAGTAGGCCCGATGATCCACCATGAAGGTACTTTCCCCGATGGAGTTAATGTCGAATTAGTCAAAATCATCAACCCCCGTAAAGTGGAGGTAAGAGTCTGGGAAAGAGGAACGGGAGAAACATTAGCCTGCGGTTCTGGAGCCTGCGCAGTGGCTTATGCCGGACAACTTCTTGGTTTCCTGGATACTGAGGTTGATGTCAAGTTCCCGGGTGGAACAGTGACTATAAACTTAAATGATAAAGGGACAGTCTGTAGTCTCATTGGCCCGGTAACTCAGATCTGTAACGGAATACTGGAATACCCCTTCAAGTAATTATGAACGGAAAATTCCTTGTCCTGGGCATTCTGCTCCTTGTTGTTCTAACCAGTTCTCTGAATGCCAGCTCACCATGGTTTGGCAAGGATAAGGTAATGCATTTTATTGCCAGTGCTTATATAACTTACTGGACTTACGGCGTGAGCTATGATGCGATAGGAGAGTCTAATCAAAGTAGTCTGATGTTTTCTGTAAGCTTGACAACAATAGCAGGTTTAAGTAAAGAGTATAGTGATAAAAAGATCGGTACAACCGGTTTCAGCTGGTATGATATGGCCTATAATGGAGCGGGTATTATTGCCGGTTTGATATTGATAAATAACTTGAGGTAATATGGAAAATATCGGAAAATTTCTACTGGAGAAAAGACAGGCAAAAGGTCTTAGCCTTGATGAGATCTCAGCAAAAACGAAGTTACATCCCAATATCATTAAAAGTATCGAAAGGGATGATTTCTCTAATCTTGGTGGGACAGGTTATACAAGAATTATCATAACTACTTACGGCAAGGTGTTAGGGCTCAGCCAGAGTGAAATTGACAATCTGATGAGCAAAGCTCCGAAGCAGGAGCACTGCATACCCCGTCAACCAAAAGAGGTTTTAAATCCGCCGACCATCTTGATTCACAAAAATCTGATCCTCTTTGTACTTCTCCTTATCCTTATTGCTATACTTACTTACACTGTTGTAAAGCTATATCAGTCAGAAAAACTGACTTTCCCCTTCAGAACCAGAGGTGCATCTGAAGAGATTATAGATGAACCTCTTCCAGATTTGGAGCTTGAGGAAGACTACCTGGACGAATCAGGAGTGATAGAGCCCCTGCTTGATGACACAGATGACGCAGAGATAGAGGCACGAGCCATTGAAGACGAGGAAAAATTATATACCACTACAGAAGATGAGCAAGAGATCAAGTTTAGTTATATAACTGATTGTAACGATTATCTGTCAGAATATATGATCCTGAGTACCATTCATAATATTTCAACTGAAGATGACCTTTTTGATCTGTATATAAGATCCTTCTGATACTACCCGTCATTCCTGTATCCCGAATTCATGAGTTCAACCAATAAAACATACTCCCGAGTTGATTTTCATAAATTGTTACCGGCTGTCAACAAACCTTCCCGATATACAAACAGAGAGATAAATTCCCGTTATAATTTCCCTTCAAAGGATAAAGTCAATTTCTGTCTCGCTTTTCCCGATCTCTATGAAGTCGGATTTTCACACCTCGGTTTGAAGATCCTCTATTCAATCCTCAATGAAGAAATTGATGCAACAGCCGATAGAGTATATGCACCTTGGCTCGATTTTGCCGAGCAATTGAGAGATAAAAAAGTTCCTCTATTCTCCCTGGAAAATGGGGTTGCTCTCAAGGAATACGATGTTATTGGCTTTACTCTCCAGTCCGAACTGACCTATACCAATCTTCTCTTTATGCTTGATCTGGCAGATATACCAATCTTATCAGAGGAAAGAAGCGAAGATGACCCGTTGATTATTGCCGGTGGCCTCTGCTCAGCCAATCCCGAACCTCTTGCTATATTCATTGACCTCTTCTTTATTGGAGAGGCTGAAGAGGGAATCATCAAAATCAAGAATTTGATTAAAAAAGGTAAAAATGAAGGGTGGAGTAGAAAACGGATACTGGAGAATCTGCATACTATTGATGGAGTTTATGTTCCCTCTTTGTACTTATATACTGAGAAAGGACTGAAGCCGCTTTCAAATGATTATCCCTCAACGATAAGAGTCCGAAAGTATAATGACTTTGCCCATGGTAAAACCTATACCAAACAGCTTATATCCTGGCAACAGGCTACACATGACAGATACATAACGGAGATAATGAGGGGCTGCAGCCGGGGATGTCGTTTCTGTTTTGCTGGATTTTATTACCGGCCAGTAAGAGAGAGATCGGTCGAAGATATTACGAAACAACTATTGACTGAAGTAAGAAAAAACGGGTGGGAAGAGGCTGCTCTTCTCTCTCTCTCTTCAGCAGACTATACCTGCATCAAGCCGTTATTGATCGAGATATACTCACATCTTGCCGGTTATGAAACAGAACTGTCACTACCCTCTTTGAGGGTCGATAGCCTTGACGACGACATTCTCAAACTAATGAACTCTCTACGTCAGAATGGGGTCACTATTGCACCAGAAGCGGGCTCTCAACGGTTGAGGAATGTCATCAACAAGGATATCACAGAGGAACAGATACTGGAACTGGTTAAGCTCGCGACCGCCAACAGATGGAAGATACTGAAGCTCTATTTCATGATCGGATTGCCTGGTGAAACCGTCGAGGATATCGAAGAGATCGGTAAATTGATCGATAGGATTGTGCAACTGAGTGGTAATAGGTTGATTATTAACATTACCATCTCACCCTTTGTTCCCAAACCGCATACACCTTTTCAATGGGTAGAGATGCTACCCCGTGATTTGCTTTTAAATAGGATCTATCAGATCAAGAAGAGATTAAGCAGATATAAGAGAATCAAAATCAAATACCACGACGTTGATACCTCTTTTCTGGAAGCAATTATATGTCGAGGCGACAGAAACACCGGAAAATTAATACTGCAGGCCTATCTGAACGGTGCTGTGTTCGACGGTTGGAATGAGTCGTTTAATCTTGAATTCTGGTCCCGGAGTGCCGAAACCATTGGTATAGATCTCAGGGAATGCATCCGAGAACTGGATGTAGATGCAGATCTCCCCTGGGATCATATAGATAGCGGCGTAACAAAAAAATTCCTCCTCTCTGAACTGGAAAATGCCCGGAAGGAACTTGTTATCGAAGACTGCCGGCATGGTAAATGTACCGCTTGTGGAGTCTGTGATGAGGAGCTTAAACCAGTTTTTTCATCTTATGCACAAAAACCTGTTCTGATTCTTGAAGATAGGGAGCGGAAAAATGTTCCAGGTTTCCCATATCGTATTAGATATGCTAAAAAAGGATTGTTACGCTTTGTCTCTCATCTTGATACCCTGCGTATGATGCATCGACTCTTGCGAATGAGCGAATTACCAATCGTATATACTCAGGGGTATAACAAACATCCAAAAATTCAATTCGGCCCTCCATTATCTGTTGGTATAGAAGGCAGTAATGAATTACTCGATATTGAACTGAACAAACCGCTTAAGCCAGCAGAGGTGTTGGCTGCTTTATGTAAAACTCCGATTGCTGACTGGGAATGGCTTGCAGTTAGCCAGCCAGATCTTGATGAGTTGCCGAAGTTGGAAAATTATCTGTATGAAATGTGTGTGATCTCTGTTCCTGAAGATGAGCTGTCTCAGATGAAAAGAAAATTATCCGATTATTTTGCCAGCTCGCACTGGATGTTCAGTAAAACGAGAAAAGGGAAAACTCGTAACATTGACCTGAGGGACATTATAAATTCAATGGAGCTAGAAGATAGAAGGCTCATTATAATGAAAAAGATATCCGGTGCCAGTATCTACGATATCCTGGCCTCAGTCTTTGGTATTGCTCGGGAGAATACAGGACGGTATCAAATAGAGAGAGAAAAATTATTGACGGTAAATAAATCTCATCGTTCTGGATGAAGATATAATGTGAGGCTGGATGAACTCCACATTGATAAAAAGTGATATAGAATTGAAAGAGTATTCCTCCTTCCGGATAGGGGGGAAGGCAAACCATTTTGCCGAACCAGTAAATTGCGAAGAATTGATACAGATACTCGATTTACTAAAAAAAGAGCAGTTAAGGCCTTTCTTTTTTGGGTTCGGGTCCAATCTTCTATTTCCTGATCACCCCTCAGCAGACAGTTGCTATATCTCCTTGCAGAGATTGAATAGATTCAGAATACATGAGGGACAGTTTATTGCCTCCGCAGGATTGCCCCTCTCAATTCTATCCATCATCGGATTAGTAGCCAATACTGATCTTTTCGACTTCACATATCTCCTTCCTGGTAGCATTGGAGCAGGCATTTATATTAATGCCCGCTATTTTGAGAGAGAGATGGCCGGGATAGTTAAAGAAATCGAATATCTCGATTTAGAAGACATCGGAGCGGGAAACAAAACAATCAGTGTTGAAGAGTGTGAATTCAGTTATAAAACATCCATTTTTCAGAGAAAACCCTGGCTGATAACCAGAGCTCACATCCCTCTCCCAGCTGAAATTTCAAACTCAAAGAACATAATGCAGCAGATCCAGAAATTTCTAGACAGCAATGTCACTTCTATTTCTCATCTGACAAACTTCTACCGCGCATTCCATAAGTTAAAATCGCTTGTTAAAGTACCTGATGATAGAAGAGAAAGATTCGTTGAGATCGAACAGCAAAGAGCAAATTACAGACATTTTGATTACCCGTCTGCCGGCTCAATCTTCAAGAATAGTAGAGAACTCGGGAAACCAATAGGTCTGATAATAGACGAGTTGGGCCTGAAAGGTCTGAGGAGTGGTGCAGCAGTGATATCTCCATATCACGGCAATATAATCATTAATAGAGGAAATGCCCGGGCAGATGATGTTATCAATCTAATTGACAGGATGGCCGATGCCGTTTTCAAGGTTTATAGAATACGCCCGGAACCTGAAATCGTTATAGTAAGATAAAAAAATAGATAGGATAGTTACAATGAAACGGTTACTCATAGTATTGATGGTTCTTGTTGCAGTACAAATGCTGGCAATAGAACCGAAATTTCCCAAAGATCCTGCCATATCGCCTGATGGTGATATGGTATGTTTTGCCTATATGAACGATCTCTGGCTTGTCCCTTTTGCAGGGGGTGAAGCGAGAAGAATTACAGTTTCTGAGGGGAGAGATCATTCTCCTGCTTATTCTCCCGATGGGCAATGGATAGCCTTTACTTCTGACAGAGAGGGTTTTAGTGGAATCTATATCATCCCTGCTGAAGGAGGACAGTCTAGATTGCTCTCCAGAGATGTCCCCAGTGCCAGCGACTGGTTTAATGACAGTCAGAGCATTCTTGGCACACGAAATGAGATTCAGACTGGAACAGGTTTTTACAGGGTTCCTGTCAATGGAGAAAGACCAACAGAGATTACCCCTGTCGGAAATTTCTTCGCCAAACTCGACAGAAATAATGAGAAGATTGTCTTTAATATGCGGGGTATGCCTTACAGACCTGCTTATAGTGGTAATATAAGCGGTGATTTATGGGAGTATGATATCTCTGATGATTCATATAGAAGATTGACTGAAACGATCTATACAGAACGATATCCGGTATATTCACACATCAATCCTTACATCTACTATGCAGCTTCTGATGGTAAACTGTTTCAGCTTTTCAGAGCAGATAACTATGACTTCGAAAATGAACAGCAACTGACTTTTTTCGAAAATTGGCCAATCAGGGATATTTCTATAGCCAGGACAAATGATCGATTAGTTTTTGAGAAATTCGATTCCATATATCGTTATGACCCCTTCGTCGGAGAAGCAGAGAAGATTGAGATAACCATCAAACAGGACTTCCTTGGCAATTTCCAGATTAGAGAAACTTATACCGATAAGATGGATAAATTTGCAGTATCTCCTGATGGTAAATTGATCGTTTTCTCATACAAATTCGACCTCTTTGCCATACCTGAAAAAGGGGGAGAGGTCAGACAGCTGACATTTGACAAGCGGGGTATTGAAGATATAGTCATACTACCCGATAACAGGACAGTCTATCTCTTGATGAGGGATCAGGGATATCCACAACTCTATCGGCTTGATATACACAAACCGAACGAGATAGTCAAAATTCTGTGGTCAGAAGGCAAGTACATTCAGCACATATATCAACTCTTCAATAACTTCCTTGCCATCCATTATGAGATTGGGGAAGACAGGTCAAAATTAGCCCTTCTGGAGACCAATACAGGCGAAATAATTGATATCATGAAAGAATTTCCTGTCTCATCACGTTTCATTGCAGTAACCCCAGATGCAGACTATGCCTTCTATGTGACTACCAACCCGCAAGTCTGGACACGACACCTGCATCTCTACGATATGAAGAATCATACCAGCACACCATTGCTGAATAATGCTGGATATATAGGTAATCTTTATCTCGGCAAGGATTTGCGTTCACTCTTCATGAATTGGGACAGTGATCTGGTCAGGCTTGATCTGCTACCTATACCTGATTTCTATCAAGAACCGGATCATTGGGCAGAAATTCTGGATACAGCTGACCCTGATAACCAGAATAGTGAACCAAAAGATGAAGAGAGGACATTTAAGATAGAGTTTCAGGGTTTAAGAAGCCGCTTGGAGACTGTCAGTTCCCGGCCTGGATTTAACTTTGTCGTTCATATCTTATCAGATTCTACCCTTTATTATATCAACAGCAACAATAACAACCATTCTCTGAGAAAAGTCGATTATTATGCCCGCAATGATGAAGAGATTATCAACTTCTCCGGTCGATTGAATTACTGGCAGTATCAGGAATCCAATGATCATTTGTATGCTATTCTTGACGAAACGTTATATAAAATCAATCCGGCAGCTAAAAGGATCGATACGGTCAGTAATGAAATAGAGTATGAATACAATGAACTGGAATTGAACAAGAGGGTATTCGATGAACTCTGGGTTGAATTCGGCCGGAATTTCTATGACCCTCAAATGCATAGCAATAATTGGGACGAAATGTATACAAAATACAGTCCTTTCGTCGATTACAGCTATACAACAGAATATCTGAGCAATGTAGTAGATGAGATGATCGGAGAGGTCAATGCTTCCCATACCGGCTTTTCCCCCCGCTCGGATAGAGATATAGAAAGAATAATGACAGCCTATACCGGAACTATATTCGACTACAGCAGAATACCCGACGAAGGTATATACCTCAAAAAAGTGTATCGTCATTCTTCCCTCTATCAGGCTCATGGCATAAGAACTGGTGATCTTCTGCTACGGGTTGACGGGAAACTTATAACTTCTGAAACGCCGGTGATGGAACTATTTTCTGACAAAATCGACAGAAAGATAAAGCTGGAATTCTTAACAGCTGGTGGTCCGGTAGAAGCTGAGATAAGAGGATTGAACTATGGGGAACAGTATAATCTCTATTATGAAGATTGGGTCGAAGACAGAAGAGAGATCGTTGATAATCTATCTGATAACAGGTTAGGTTACATCCATATCAGAAGAATGAACCAGACCAGCCTGCAACAATTTATAACCGACCTCTTCGCTGAGAACTACGATAAAGATGCTATCATCATCGATGTACGCTTCAATGGAGGAGGTAACATCAGCCGCCAGTTACTCGATATCCTGACACGGGAACAGAGAGCATTTACAACCAGAAGAGGTTACCCTGACAAGAAGTTCAAATCACCAGGACAGATATGGGAAAAACCACTCATCTTGCTGATTAATGAGAACTCCTTCTCCGATGCCGAGATATTCCCCATACTGTTTCGACAGCTCAACCTGGGGAAGGTTATAGGTATGCCAACAGGTGGAGGAGTTATAGGTACTACCCCTTACCAATTGATGGATGGTTCTTCGATGAGATTACCCCGAACAGGATGGTTCACTATCGATGGAGTCAATATGGAAGGGACAGGTGCAATGCCAGATATTTTAGTTGACCATACACCAGAACAAATAATACTAGACGTTGATATTCAGTTACAGACTGCTATACGTATTTTACTAGACGAGTTAAAAGAGTAAACAATACTCTTTAAAATGAAACCAAAAAAACTGGGAGGTTATTAATGGAAGAGAATCAAAATCAGCCACAACAGGGCAACCAAAATGAACGAACTATGGCAATCCTGTCCCACATTCTTGGCTTTTTTACAGGCTTTATCGCACCTTTGATCATATATCTTGTGATAAATGGTCAACCGTACGCAAAAGAACAGGCTAAAGAGGCCTTAAACTTTCAGATTACCGTCATAATAGCAATGATTGTTTCAGGTATTCTGTCAGTAGTTATAGTAGGCCTTTTCCTGATGGCATTAGTAATTATACTCGATGTAGTATTCTGTGTCATTGCCGCTGTTAATGCCAGCAAAGGGATAGATTATCGTTATCCGATCTCAATCAGACTCATTAAATAATAAACATCAGATATTATTTAGCTGAGAGGAGTTATCCAGTTCTCACTTAGAGAATAGTAACTCCTCTCGATTATTTTATCCAGGTGAAGGATATATTCCCTGATAATAAATCTTTTAGCTTGATTCAACGGCATTTATATCAGCAGGTTGAATTTGCTTAATCTTCCAGAAGATATTCTCCTCTTTCTTTTTCCAGCTAACACATACGGTCGGAGAAAGTCAAATTGTTATTGACATATGTCCACCCTCAATTTTTTCTTATAAACTATGGCAATTATCGTTAAGAAATTTGGCGGGAGCTCAATAAGCACAATAGACCAGATTGAGAAACTGGCAGCCAAATTAGTACAAGACAGGCAGATGGGTGATCAACTGGTCGTAGTTGTATCAGCAATGGCCAGAACGACCGATTATCTCTTTTCTTTAGCCTATCAGATCAGTAATAATCCATATCAACGTGAGCTGGATATGCTGGCAACAGCAGGGGAGAGGATCAGTATGTCTTTATTGTCAATAGCCCTGCATAAGAATGGTGCACCGGCGATATCCTTTACCGGCTCTCAGAGCGGAATTATTACAGATAACTGTCACGGTAATGCCAGTATAATAAATGTTAGTGCTTTCCGGATCAGGGAAGAGCTGTCCAAGAACAAGATCGTCATAGTAGCCGGCTATCAGGGTGTCAGTCTTGATAAAGAGGTTACAACTCTTGGCAGGGGTGGTTCAGATACGAGTGCAGTAGCACTGGCAGGTTACCTCAAGGCAGCCAGTTGTGAGATATACACCGATGTTGAAGGAGTATATACAGCCGATCCGAGATTGTTCAATAATGCAAAGCGGTTCGATTGTATAGATTACGACAGGTTGCTTTACCTGGCCAGAGCAGGATGTAAGGTTATTCATCCCAGAGCAGTCGAGTTTGCTATGAAATACAATATCGAACTGGAAATCAAATCCTCTTTTATAGATGCTCCAGGTACTAAAGTAATTAAGGAAGTAGATATGGAAGAAAAAGAAATAGTAGCCATTACCGGCAGAAATCAACTTATTTGCTTCGATTTAAAGCTGATAGAGCATTCAGCAGGAGCAGTTATCTCCACTTTCAAGAAGAACAATCCAGAGGTTATGGAATTTGCAGTTACTAATCCGGATAACTTCCGGATACTTGTCGAGAAGAAAGATAGAGAACTGCTGGAAAAGAAACTGAGAGAGAATGAGATCTCAGATTTTAAGCTCAAAAACAACCTGAGTTCTATAACATTCACCGGCCTGAGATTGAGCAGTGATATGGAACAGCTGGCAGATATTCTGAATACCCTCAGAGATAAGGGGATAGAGGTCTTCTGGCTTACCCGTAATCATCTCGGCTATACAATCTATCTCAATATCCCTGATTCACGAGAGCTTATCGAACTATTTCATAAACGGTTTGTTGTTGAAGAGAATTCCAGTATAAAAAAGTAAATAGATACACATTATTATGGAGAAATGATGGAAAAATATTTAGTAACAAGTGCACTCCCTTATGCTAACGGTCCACTTCATATCGGGCATATTGCCGGTGCTTATCTGCCAGCAGATATCTTTGTTAGATATCTCCGACTTCACAAACAGGATGTTGTGTTCATCTGCGGAACTGATGAACATGGTGCACCAATATCGATTCAAGCAGAAAAAGAGGGAGTAAAACCCAAAGATATCGTAAATCGTTTTCACGAAAGCATTAAAAAGAGTTTTGATGGACTTGATATCAAATTCGATAACTTCTCAGGTACCGACCGGCCTGTCCATCATAAAATGGCTCAGAAGTTCTTTCTGAACCTCCTGGAACAGGGATATATCAATGTTCGCACCAATGAGCAGTTCTATTGTGAGAACTGTCAGCGTTTTCTTGCTGACCGCTATGTTGAAGGAACCTGTCCCTATTGCCATAAACCTGGAGCAAGGGGAGATCAGTGTGATGCCTGTGGTAAATTAATGGATACTATAACATTAAAGGACCCGAAATGCAAGATATGCAATGGGACGCCGATTGTAAGAGAGACCTCTCACTGGTTTCTTAATCTCCCGGCATTCCAGGAAAAACTGAAGCTATGGCTCCAGACTAAAGCATACTGGAAAGAAAATATCCTCCGTTTTATTCTTGGCCTGCTCGATGAGGGACTTAAAGAGCGAGCTATAACAAGAGATATTGACTGGGGTGTGAAAGTCCCGCTTGATGAGGCAGAAGGAAAGGTGCTCTATGTCTGGTTTGAAGCACCTATTGGTTATATATCATCTACTGTTGAGTGGGGAGAAAAGATTGGTAAGCCGGAACACTGGAAAGATTACTGGCTGGATAAAGATACTAGATTGATCCACTTTATCGGTAAGGATAATAATGTTTTCCACGCTATCTTCTGGCCTGCTGTATTGATGGGGCAGAAGGAGGAGTATGTTCTTCCTGATGATATTCCAGCTAACGAGTTCCTTAACCTGGAGGGGCGCAAGATATCAACCAGCCAGAACTGGGCTATCTGGGTAAATGATTTCCTTAAAACCTTTCCTGGTGATCTACTACGTTACTATCTGGCTATCAATGCCCCTGAATCAAAGGATAGTGATTTTAACTGGCGAGAGTTTCAGGACAAAAATAATAGCGAACTCTCTAATACACTGGGAAATTTGGCCAACAGGGTGTTCGTCTTCTCATTGAAATACTATGCTGGCAAGATCAGAAAACCTGCCCAGTTGAGTCAACAGGCCAAGAAAATATTGCAGGAAGCAGAATCATTACTGGATGAGATAGATCAAAGTTTTAAATCATATAGAGTTCGCAGAGCAACAAAACTGATCATGGATATTGCCCGAACAGGCAATAAGTATTTTGATGAGCGAAAACCCTGGGAAGGGGTAAAAGCTTCCCGCGATGGGGCAGAGGAGACACTATACGTCTGCCTTGTACTGCTCCAGTACATATCTGTTGTGCTCTATCCTATTATTCCGGGGAAAATGAGTGAATTACGCTCAGGTATGAACTTGAGAGAGATTCCTGTTTGGAAAGAACTCAAGGAGATTTCTGATACATTCAGCATCAAAGAGTCAGATCCTCTATTTCCGCGTATAGCGGATGAGGTCATATCCAGGGAAATCGAGAGACTCTATTCCAGTGCTCAGACCAACGATAGAAAAGAATTAGAACATAAAGATATCATAGAATACCGGGATTTTCAGAAGATGGAGATCAGAATTGCCGAAATCATAAAGGCCGAGGTAGTCCCTAAATCAGATAAACTCCTGAAATTGATCGTTATGACTGGTACTGAAGAACGCCAGATTATAGCAGGTATTTCCGGTCATTATAAACCGGATTCCCTTATAGGTAAAAAGGTTACAGTTCTTGTTAATCTCAAACCCCGAAAATTATTCGGCCTGGAATCTCAGGGTATGATATTAGCCGCTGCCGATGGAAACAATCTCTCCATTATTGTTCCAGAAACTGATATACCATCAGGTAGTGAGATATCCTGACAGCCTGCAACCAATGAACAAAAAATTCCATTTAGAAACATATGGATGCCAGATGAATGTTTCTGACAGTGAAATAGTAAGTTCTATTCTTCTCAAGAATGGCTTCATTTTGGCTGACTCGATCAATGTAGCAGATATCATTATCTTCAATACATGCTCAGTGAGAAAACATGCAGAAGATAGAGT
>Ga0334892_1001126_pt1 | contig 24607 bp, 13 predicted proteins | sample GraSluR3_MG_4_FD_207213 | JGI IMG/M metagenome (GOLD analysis project Ga0334892, IMG submission 207213) | Sludge microbial communities from methane-producing bioreactor in Wageningen University, Netherlands - Granular Sludge_15_04-R3 | ecosystem: Engineered > Bioreactor > Anaerobic >...
GGAAAAAGCCATCGAAAACCTGAAAAAGCAGATGAAAGCCGCCGCCAAAGAGCTCGACTTCATCGAAGCCGCCCGCCTCCGCGACGAAATGTTCGCCATGGAACGGCTGCTGAAGGAGAAGCAAAAAACATGATGCCCGGTTGTTCCTTCTTCACCTGGTGGCTTCATGTCCACCTATCATCTAAAAAAATGTATTTAATTGCAGTTTATTGAGTTATAGGATGAAGGTCATCGGAGCAAGTCCCCCTTTGGTTGAGATATTACATTTGAAAAACGGATGTTTTTTTCCAAAGGGGGATTTTAGGGGGATTGAGAGCTTTACAGTCAAGTTATATTTCTGGTTATATCGCGATTAGCGATTAAGGAACTGATGAATAAGTATCAGCCTTAGGGAACTGTCCGCTAAACCACAAACCCTAAGGCAACGATGTAAGCCTTAGGGATTTGCTTAGAGGTAAAATTTTGAAAATAAGGTTTTTAAGAAAGAAAAAAAAGGAATATTTTGCAATTCATCCCTGCCGCTGTTCGGGAAAAAAACAACTTTTATATTCCCCACATTCTTTCCCCTTCTCATCTCTCCGCTCCTTGCCCCTTGCTCCTTGCCCTTTGCTCTCTGCTCTTTGCTCTCCGCCCTTTGCCCTCAAGGTGTTGCCAATCAGAGCAGTGACGGTGTTCGGAGCTCGTCCCCCTTTGATTGCCTGAGTTGTATTGGAATTCAAAAGTTCAATATCAAAGGGGGATTTCAGGGGGATTTTAAAGCAAGAATCTCATGTAAAGCCAAATTTTGAACAATAAAGTTTTTTCGAATTATGCATCTTATTTTTTTTATTTCCGGTACTGAATCCCCCTTCAATTCCCCCTTTGGAATTTATAAATCGTTTTTCATGGCAAAACTGCATCCCAAGGGGGACAAGCCCCGAACAACCGCTTGCATTCCATCGAAGCGCTTCTTCGTCCACCTCTCACTCTCTCACCCTCTCACCCTCACACCCTCTCTGCTCCCTGCTCTCCGCCCTCAACATTCCCGGCACCTGCCAACGTCGTAAAAAATGAATAAGGGAATAAGGTTGGGGTTTATGTGGTCGAACCAGCTACTAAGGTAAAATTCTGGAAATAAGGTTTTTAAAGAGGAATGACGTTATGGGAAAAAAATTCGACACCGGCTGGAGTCGCACGTTGATTCTGCTACTAATTTTCAATAAACATATAATTCCTGCCTTGCCAGTCAGGCAGGCCTTCGCGATTTCAAATGTTTAAGCACCCACCTGTCAACGAAGGGAACCACCTTCGCGAGGTCGTATGTTTATTGCGCTGAGATGTTTGCCATGGAACGGCTGCTGAAAGAACGCAGGAGTGCAGTTTAAAGAAATAAGAATTTATATCTTTACACAAAAATTATTCATGGCTGAAATTTCAATTGTAGTACCTGTGTTTAATGAACAGGAGAACATACGTTTGCTGACTGATTCATTGAAAAAGGCATTGGTACCGCTGAACACAAGCTATGAAATTATTTTTGTTGACGATTGCAGCACCGATCAATCACTTCAGATCATAAAAGATTTGGCCGGTAGTGATACCCATATTAAATATCTTACTTTTACACGCAATTTTGGCCAGCAGGCAGCCCTTACTGCCGGATTGGATTTTGCATCAGGAAAAGCTGTTATTACTATGGACGCAGATATGCAGGATCCGCCGGAGCTGCTTCCTGAAATGATCTGTGAGTGGGAAAAGGGACATGACATTGTTTACATGCACCGCAAAAACCGGCACGACGGATTGTTTAAAAAGCTTTCGGCCCGTTTTTACTACTTCCTGCTCAGTAAATTTTCCGACAGAAAAATCAGCAGCAATATCGGCGATTTCAGGCTGATGGACCAGAAAGTGGTCAATGAACTGAAAAAACTGCACGAAAAAAGCAGGTACATCAGGGGAATGGTGTCCTGGATGGGATTTTCACATACCATTCTCGATTACGACCGGCCTAACCGGTCCAACGGAAAATCCGGATTCAGCCTGTTAAAAATGGTTCGGCTCGGCATGCATGGCATTTTGAATTTTTCGTTGCTGCCCCTCCGGCTCGGACTGGTTGTTGGTGTGGCAGTTATTATTCTGGGATTCCTGTTGCTTGCCTACATTGTTCTCGATACCCTGATGAATGATGTGTATTATGAGCTGCATAAATGGCTGGGGGTGGTAACCTTCATTTTTACCGGCTTTTTATTTGTACTGATTTGGATTCTGGGTGAATACATCGGGAAAATCTACGACGAGGTAAAAAACCGCCCGGTTTACATTATTCGCGAAAAAGGAAACCTCGAATGAAGCTACTGGTTCTCTCTTATGAATACCCGCCCATTGGCGGTGGAGGCGGAATTATCTGCCGCAATATCTCAGAAAATTTAGCGAGACAGGGAAACGAGGTAACTGTGCTTACTACAGCACCCCCCTCCGCTTCAAACCCGGAACCTGCAGCCTGCAACCCCGTCCGACCAGCTCGTCCGGGCGGGCAGCACCCAGCAACCCCGTCCGACCGGCTCGTCCGGGCGGGCAGCACCCGGCACCAAGCACCCGGCAACCCACTCATTCTCCGTCTCTCGTCCAAACGTAAAAATACATTTCAGTCCAATCCTGTGGAGATGCTTTCCTGGATTCAAACCACTAAAAAGTTCATTGAAGATACCCCCGGGTTTGTTGATTTTGACATTTGTATGGCCCATTTTGTATTGCCCGGCGGCGAGGTTGCATACTGGCTGAAAAAGAAATACGGATTGCCGTACGTACTCATTTCCCACGGTCATGAAATCCCCTGGGTTCACCCGAGGCAGATGCTTTTTCTGCACATTGGCGCTTATTTCCGTTTAAAAAAGGTTTGCAAACATTCAGCTCTGAATTTTGTGCAGACTGCAAAAATGAAAGCCAACATCGACCGGTTTATGGGAAAGAAATACCCATATAAAAATGTAGTGGTTCCCAATGGTGTCGATCCGGTAAAGTATCACCCCGCACCCGGCAAACGCCCGCAAAAACTGAGAATCCTCTTTACGGGCAGGCTGGTGATACAAAAAGACCCCATGACTTTTCTGAAAGCCCTCCGGATATTTGGCCGTTATACCCGGAATTTTGAGGTACATATTTTGGGAAACGGCCATTTAAGAGAAAAAATGGAACGCTATGTCAGGAAGCAGGGGTTGACTTCTTATGTGAAATTTCCGGGCAAAGTATCCGACACCGAAATGGTACCGGAATACCAGGCGGCCCACCTCATGGTTGCCCCCTCGCTGAACGAAGGCATGAGCATTGCAGCACTCGAAGCGCTCAGTTGCGGGGTTTATCTGATGGCCACCCGCGCCAGTGGTTTTGAAGACATGATACAGGAGGGAGTAAACGGCGAATTTATTCCCTTCCGCAATCCCCCGGCACTGGCCGAACAAATGGTGAAGTTTTACAAAAATCGGTTCAGTGGGCGCCATTCTGAAACCCAGGTGCATGGAGTTCTGCCTAAAATCCCCGGCTGGAAAGAGATCAGTATCGAATACCGGCGCATATTATCGGGAGTATGCTCTCCAAAGGACTACCTCCGCAGATAATATCCCACATTTCCCCACACAACCGACCACACATATTTCACAGCAGCCCGTATTCATATCATGTTTTAAATATAAAGATAATCCGGCATGCTATTTTTTACGGTTACTTTTAAAATATTTTTTGAGGTAATAATCAACGTAGCCCCATTTCCCGGCAACATATTTATTCCATAAAAACCTAACGGCCAGCAACGGGCTTTTTACCACAGCAAACGGAAAATATACTTTTCTGAAATTTTTATTTGCCTTCCGTTTTCCAAATTCCAGAAGCTCAACCTTGTTTGCTGCATATAGTTGGTACAAAGCCGAACCTGTTTTGCAATATCCCTTATCAATATTATTTCTTCTCCACTCCTCGTTTATCCAATGAATGGCATACCAATCTTCCGGAATTTCAATGGGGTATATAATAAGTTTTCTTAGTTCATAAAAACTTTCGGGGTTGGTAAAATTTTTAATATATCCCGAAAGATTATATTTTTCAATCCCGTCGTTCAGGATTTGAATCGGCAAATGCCAGTCGCGGTTTTTTTCATCCACTTCAATGCTCGCCCTTTCAAAACAGTATTTCATTAATTCACTTTTGGGCGGGCATTTTATCATGTTGCCCACAACCGGCATATCGTGGTGCGGACGAAAAACATAGGGCTCCTCAAAATCGAGCGGTTTTAAACAGGTCACATCCATATCAACCCACCAGCCACCGCGTTCATAAAGCAACTTATACCGGAAAATATCAGAAAACCCGGCCAGGCTTCCTTTGCCATGCCCAAACTGGTCTTTGTATTTGTACCTGAAGATTTTATTTGCCGGGATAATTTCATTGGCATCTTTTAGTTGAACATCGGAAGGAATTTTGGTTTCCATATCGTAATAAATCCATAACACAAACCTGTGACCATGCGAAAGGAATGATTGGATGGTTAGTAATTCCAAAGCGGAAAGCTGAGTTCCTATCCAGAGCGCATTAATTGTACTATTTTCTTTCTGAATTTTCTCCAATATTCTTAATTTATTCAAACAATAACGACCTTTGCTTTTTCGTATAACTCTTCAATAGAATTGTTGTTAAGCTCATTTAATAATTCAATTTCGGATATGTTGTTCATTGTTTCTAATAAAGCTCTTCGTAATTTTTCATCATCTTCAAATAAAGAAATAACCGACTCCATCTTATTTACAAGATTTCCAATATCATCTTTTGTATAATCACAATTATCCAAACTACTACAGTAATTCATTAGTTTCACGTTTATCATGGATATTATTTTCTCGATTTTTATATCCCGAGATTGTTTTTCTTTATTTTCCTTTTGCAGCGCCTCCATCTTCCAATGCGACAAAAGTTTCAAAAAACTTACAAATGCTCTCTTATTCTTTAAATTAAAGGTATTCCACCTGATGGATTCCTTATTTAAAAATGAAATAATGCTATCCAATTCATTTGCTGAAAGAAACTTAAGTGAATAACTTGTGGGACTTGTAACTGTATTGAAGTATATATTTGCCCCAGCTGAACTGAAATATTCAATCATTTTGGGAATTCCTTTCCAATTTATTGTCATTGGACAAATAGAGATATGCAATGGTAGTCTCTTATCCCTACCATATTTTAAAAAGTATTGAATATTTTCATTAACCACCTCAAAATTTGAATTTAGCCTAATACTTTCATACACTTCTTTATTAAGTGAATCAACAGATATTCCAATCCGAAATTTTCCTTTATTTAATAATTCTTTTATCCCGGTATTTAAAATTGTTCCGTTTGTTTGAACATCTATAACACATTGTGGATTAATTTCAATTATTTTTTCCCAAATCCTAAAATATGTATTTATTAAAAAAGGTTCTCCCCCTAAAAATTTTGCCTCCTTTAAATAAGGAATAAATTCAATTAACTGATTAACAAACCGATCATCATATTTCATTTTTATTCCTGGCAGATGTTCTCTGTTTCTGCGGATTGCCGATGAAAATTCTCCTGAACACATGATACATTCGAGATTACATATATTAGCGAGTTCAAACTCAAAAAGAGTTGGATATTCTTTGTGAACAGTAATATTGTTGTACAACGAGAAACCAGCTCCCAGTATATTGTTGGATTTGACAAAAAACTCACAACTTTTGCAACCTAGGGAGAAATCATTGACTTCTAAATGTCCACGGAGTTTCTCAATTTTTTTACCTTCCCATATGTTTTTTAATGTATTCTCCGGATACTTCCCAAGAACAAAAGAACGATTATAACAACAAGCAGTTACATCACCCCTGGGACCGAAATACAAACTTTTAAATGGAGCCGAACAATAGGCCTTACTGATTGTATTTAATGCTAAATTTGATTTTATTTTATTGGATAAGTGATTATACCACCACTTGAAATGCCCAAGAAAATACCAAAATGCTTTTTTTATGCAGAGCGTGGGCCTTGATAAAGCAATTTCGTTTGATATTTTTTTGTGAAAAACAGGTTTGCCGGTTTCTATTTTATATTCTTTTATCAGGTTTCCCAGTGCCGAATTCCTTAGCCTCAAATTATTTTTATCGATTTTGTTCATCCTCCATTCTTCGTTGCTCCAGTGGATTACTGCCCAATTTTTGGGGAAAGGCCGGTTGCTCCTTATAAATTTTACCGTCTCATTCCAGTCATCCAGGTTCGACACCCCAACTGTTTTGTATTTCATAAGATTGAGCTGGTTGATGTGTTTGCTCAGAATTTTATTAGGCAGCAACCAATCCAGCGTATTTTCATTGCATGTGCTTTTTACCTCCTCATAAGTTCGTTTCATCAGCTCCGATCCCTTGGGGCATTTCATTACATTCCCGATAACATCGAGGGTTAAATGGTCCCTGAAATAGTAGGGGGCCTCAATATTCAAAGGTTTTAAACAGGTTACATCCATATCAACCCACCAGCCTCCGTATTCATAAAGTAGTTTATACCTGAACATATCTGAAAAAGGGGCGCCAACGCTTCCTTTCCCCACTCCGGTAACCGGGTCATTGAATTTTCTTACAATAATCTCATTTTCGGGGATAATTTGATTGGCATCCCTTATCACCACACCTTCCTGAAGTTGATTTTCAATTTTGTTGTAGGTCCAAAGATGGAAAGTATGGCCATAAAAGACAAAGGATTTTAAAGTAAGCATTTCCAGGATGGAAAGCCTGTTGCCAATCCACAAGCCATTTATTATTTTATTGTCGTCGCTTAACATGGGTGCTTTGTTTAAGTTTCGTTTACCCGGCTGCGGAATATTTTTAAAAGCAGATACTCCCCGAGATAATAAAGGAAATCCCTGCTGTTTTGCAGGTCCTTTTTCGTTTTTTTTATCATTTTCAAAATTACAGCATAAAACAAAAGGATATGGAGTAATAGCAGGATTAAAAAAGTGTAATCCCTATTTATGAGGTAAAATAAAAAAACAAGGGGCAACCATTCCTCATAAAAATCATTTAATACGAATAGAAATGAGAACTTTAATTCTCTTTTTCTTGCTTGAAGGCGCTCCCAAAGCCGGAACCTGAAAAAAAGATGGGTTAAAAAAAGCGGGATTACCAGCCAAAGGAAACGAATAGTATGTATGGACAGGATAAGGATTAAAGCAAGCAATAAAATGACCTCAGTTTTTAGAAGGTATCGTGATACCAGGTTCACCGTTTTTAACGGGCCAAATTTATTTGCGAATGTAGTTACAGATGTTTTCCGGTCGTTTTTGCGGTCCTGAACCTGGTGCAATAATATTCCCCGTAGTCCTTTTAAAAATGCCCAGGATGCAACAAATATTATCAAAAACACATTCAAATGGGAATATTGCATTAAATTAAAATCAATAAAAGTTGTTAATATAATTCCGAAAGGAATAACACTATTATACAATGCATCTAATACGACCCCGGGCAATGGAAAACGTTTTAAACGTAAAGGAAACACGGAATAAGCACTCAGTAAAAATAATTGGAATAGATATAGTGGAAAATTAATAATGTTCACAGGTAAAAAACTCCAGGGTAAAAGAGCTATGATTAATACACCTATTAAAATCAACACATTTTTAGATAATGAATTAGTGGAAGCGAAGTTGTGTTTCCCAGCTATTTTGTCTGTTACTATATCTGTCCAGTCATTAATAAAATATCCGAACGCAATGGTTCCGGTTATAGTTATAAAAAGTAATCCCAGGATTTGGATTGCTAAGCTGAATGGAATTTCATAGATATAAATAGCACAAAATCCTATTCCTAATAAAAAAGGTACCAAATAATTCCACCATCGGGAAATTCTCATGAGACCAAAACTTTATTTTTTTATTGCAACTAATTCAAAATATTTACAATATTTTTTATACGGTTTTCCCCTCCCCGGAAAATCAAAATTAGCTAATGTTTCGTAATCATATGTAAATTCCCAGTTTGAATTCTCAAAATCTAATTCTGACAGTTTTGCTATTTTAAAACCATTATTAGATAAAACTCTCCTCATTTTACGAATTGTTATAAAATTAAACCTATAATGATTCCTTAATATTTCTCTCGTTCTTCTGAATTTTAATCCGTAATATGGATGCATCATATTTATCCAGAAAGGATCTTTTATGTACAATTTTCCACCTTTTTTAAGCACTTTATGTACTGATTTAACTAATTTTTCAGGATGAAATGAATGACCGAAAGATTCAAGGAACATCACAATATCAAAACTGGATGCAGTATAAATCGAATCAATATTGTGATAATCTCCGTTTATCACATTTATTTTTTCAAACAGTCTTTTTTCCAATATCTTTTCCTTTAAATAATCAACCTGAACTTTGGAAATATTTATTGCCTCTATATTTATATTCTTTTTTTGTGAAAAATAAAAGATTGGACCTCCTATCCCACATCCAGCATCCAGTATCCTGTCATTATCACGAATGGGTATCGTTTTTAAAACATGTTCATGAAGGTCTTCAATTGGTAATGTTCTTAAAGCTTGAAAAGTATCTTCAATATCAATTTTTTCTGTAATAACAGGAGTTATTTTATCATATCCCCTTCCAATAATTCGTGGCGAAAAAAATCTATGTTTCATATTTCCTGGTACTTAATTAATATTTTAACCATCTTACCTCCGGCGAAAAAGGAACATTAGACAAACTATAAAGAGCTCTATTTAAAGTCTTATTTTTTGAATACAATTTAAAAGTAATGACATATGGTAATGTAAAAATTATTATGTTGTCTGTGGTTAAGAGTAATAAATCCAGACCGTAAATAGAATTGTTAAATATACTGCGCTGAATCAAGCATTTGATTGATTTTTTTCCCTTTGTTAATAAGGAATCCTTCCATTCATCCTTATACTTTTCAAGAAATGGTGAAACATAAAACAACGGATTCCCGTTTACATCATTCACCCTTAGTGCGATATTGATAGGTTCGGTGTTGTCGAGCTTTTCAAATTCTATTTCAATCACGATCTTTTCATCCACATAGATGGGTTCATCGGTGCTGCGGTTTTCGTTGTGTACGGCAATACGGCGCAGACGTACAATTTCGTTTCCAGGGGCAGTGTCGGGGTTTTTCCATACACGCAAATTTTCCGGGTTGGGTTTTCCCCCGTTTATTTTGGCAGGCTGATTAGTAAAGGTGCTTTCTGCATAGGTATTGATGATCTCATCGGTACGGCCTTCACCGGCAAGTTTTCCGTTTTCAAGGTAAAGGCAGCGGGTGGTATAGCGCGAGAGGCTGGTGAGGTTGTGGCTTACCAACAGGATGGTATTGCCCGCGTTGAGCAGTTCCTGCATCTTCTTGTAGCTTTTTACCTGGAAAGCCGCATCGCCCACAGAGAGTACTTCGTCTAACAACAGGATGTCGGCATCAAGGTGGGCCATCACCGAAAAGGCCAGGCGGATATACATGCCGGAGGAGAAGTGTTTTACAGGGGTATGGATGAATTTCTCCAGCTCGCTGAAGGCGATGATCTCTTCTGTTTTTTGTTTGATCTCGCTGCGTTTCATGCCCATCAGGCTGCCGCTGAGGTAAATGTTTTCCAGTCCGCTCAGGTCGGGATGGAATCCGGTGCCCAGGTCTAACACAGAAGCCACACGCCCGTTTATCTCCACCCTGCCTGCTGTGGGTGCGGTGATGCCGCTCAGGATGCGCAGCAGGGTGCTCTTACCCGAGCCGTTGGGACCGATGATGCCCAACACTTCGCCTTTGGCCACCGAAAAGGTGAGGCCGTCGAGCGCATTCACATATTCGGTTTTTTCACCGTTAACCCGGTTCAGCCGGTTGTGCAGGTGCTCCTTAAAAGTGCCCGCCCGTTTATGGTTCATGCGGAACCGCTTGCCCAGGTTTTCTACGTGTATGGCTGTTTCACTCATAACTCCATTTATAGTTCATCCGGTATTCTTACCTCCACAGCCCTGAAATGATTTATCCCCGTGAGCAGCAACACAATTACCGGTAATAATCCTGCCCCATACTGCCAGTCAGGCGCTGCCATATCGAGGAAACACCAGCGCAATCCTTCAATAATCCCTGCCATGGGATTTATAAACAACAGCCATTCGAAGTCCTCAGGAACCATAGTTCCCGGGAAAAACACCGGTGTAACAAAAATACCGAACCCGATGATGTAAGGGATGATGATCAGCAGGTCGCGGTAACGTATGGTCAGGGCAGCAAGCCAGATCGAAATGCACAATCCGGTAATGAGCAGCAAACCCATAAACACAGGTATCAGCAGTATCTTCAGGGTAATAGCCTGCCCGAATGCCAGCAGCAGCATCAGCATCAGCGCTGTCCACACCACAAATTCAAACAGGCCGCTGACAGCATAGGCAACGGGCAGTACAATTTTCGGAAAGTTCACCTTTTGCACCAGGTGCTGCGATTGTACCAGCGAACTGCCGCTGTAAGCCACCACCAGCGAAAAGTAGTACCAGCCCATCATGCCCGGAAAAGCAAATACAGGGTAGGGAACTGCACCGGTATCGATGTTCATAAGATAACCAAAAAACAGGGTAATAATGACAAGCCCCACCAGCGCCTGAATAATGCTCCACATAATTCCCAGATAGGTTTGTGCGTATTTCACCTTTATTTCGCGCATCACAAAAGTCCGAATGAGTGCATGATGCCGGACCACCTGTTTACAATAATCAGCAATGCCCGGTTTTCCCGGTACAATGGTAATATGTGGTGCCGATTCAGTCATGGGGGATAAAAATAGAAATAAATTAACGAAAATAGGTTCTTGTCCGGGGGATTTGTTTCATGGCGGCATATAGAGGTGAACCATCGGCTGACGGACACATGCCCGTCCGAAGTAGGATTGAGCAGGTGGACTCAAAGCCACCAGCTCAAAAACGGAAGTTCACCTGGTGGCTTTGAGCCCACCTGGTGAATTTTTCCAAATTAGGCTGATCCTACTAAAAGTGTTATCGTTCAATTTCCCGGTCAATTTCATGCTAACCCCGTTTCTTTTGTATTTTTACACCCAAACGGTAATAAGAACATGCGCTTCAATAGAGTGAAAAACGGGTACGGGAATCTGGCAGTCCTTTTTCTGACGGCTTTTTTGCTGTATGGCAACACCATCCGCAACGGCTATTCGCTCGACGATTCGTATGTAACACAAAATAACCCAAAGGTATTAAAAGGATTTGCCGGTATTCCGGAAATTCTTACGAGCCGCTATGTGGATGAGGAAGGCAACTCATTCGGCTACCGCCCCATTGCGGTAACAACCTTTGCCATAGAGCACGAACTGTGGGGCCGAAACCCTCACCTTAGTCATTTGATGAACACCCTGCTCTTCGCCCTGTGCTCTTTGCTTTTGTTTCTATTATTCAGGAAAATATTCCACAACACAAACCGGCTCTTTGCTTTGGCCATCGTGTTTCTTTTTGCAGCCCATCCCATCCACACCGAGGTGGTGGCCAGCCTCAAAAACCGCGAAACCCTGCTCAGTTTTCTGTTTAGCCTGGTTGCGGTCCGTATGTTTCTGAAGTGGTACGATGCCCGTAAGGCATGGCCGGCAGTTGCAGGCGTTTTTGCTTTTGCATTGGCCTTTCTGAGCAAACAGGACGCCGTGACTTTTGTCGCAGTGATACCGCTGGCGCTGTATTATTACTCATCTCAACAAATAAAAATTGAAATATCTGCCGGAAAGATAAAAAGTTTATTTGCCGGGCCATACCTCTACCTGAGCCTCGCTGGAACAGGGGCTTTTTTGTATTATCTCAGCATGTATGGACTTGGTGGAGTGGTGGCGGCATTATCGTATTTTTCTTCACTGATTTTTCTGATTATCCATTACAGGAAGCAGAAAAATTGGACAAAGCACAATGCACAAAGAAGTAAAATATCCTATTTTTTTATGGCAGCAGGGATTTTGTTCTTTCTTGCGGCTGTTTACTTTTTTAATTCATTTTTGCCTTTATTGTCGTTACTCTGTTTTTTCATTTATTTCCTTCGGATTCCCGAAAAAAACACAATGCGGTTAATACGTATTCCATCGCAATGGTTATACCTGCTTGTTCCATTGTTGGTGCTGGGTATTGCCGGCATCCTGTTTCACAAACTCCCCAACCTCTACCTCCCCGCCGAAGAAAAAGTGGTGTATCATTTCGAGAACCCGCAGTTTGCACAGGCGTCCGGTTACTCTACCTGGCCGCTGGCATTTTATACCCTCTTTTTCTACCTGCAGAAACTGGTGTGGCCCCATCCCCTTGGGTTTTACTACGGTTACAAAATGATTCCCGAAGTTAGCTGGTTAATGCCCGAAGTTATTTTTTCGGCCATTTTCCATGTTGGTATTTTTATCTGGGCAGCGTATAAACTGCCTAAAAAGCACATCCTGGCGTTTGCCATCTTGTATTATCTCGCCACCATTTCCGTTTTTACCAACATTGTAATTAAAATCCCCGGTATTGTTGGCGAACGGCTGGCCTTTTTCCCTTCGCTGGGATTTTGTATTGCGCTGGCCTGGGGAATTTTTAAACTCCTGAAAATACCGGTGGATGCCAAACAAATTCCCCGAAAAAAAATAATTCAACTGTCGGTTGTAATGCTAATTATTTTAATCCCATACAGCGTAAAAACCATTACCCGGAACAACGACTGGAAGGATTACCTCACCCTCTATTCTGCGGATATCGGGTATTTGTCGCAGTCGGCCAAAGCCAATCAAACCTATGCCAGCCAGTTGCTGAAAGAGGCTTACAACAACGAAGGGCAGAATCCGCCCCCGGATGTGCAGCAGGAGTACCTGGAACTGGCGGTGCATCACCTGCATAAAACCGTGGAGATTGATTCCACCTACAAATTTGCCTGGAACAACCTGGGGTACATCACCTATTTGTACCTCGGTAAACCCGACGAAGGGATTAGGTACATGAAAAGGGCTGTTCAGATCGATCCCGCTTATGAAAAGGTACATTACAATCTGGGGTATGCCTACAAACAAATGAAAGCGTTTGATAAAGCAATTGTTCACCTGAAAAAGGCTGCTGAGATAAACCCGGAGGAGAGCAGCTACCTTTCGGAACTGGCCGATGCCTGTTTTAACCTCGGGGATTACAACCGGGCAATTGAAATCAGTATGAAAGCCATCCGGTTAAATCCTGAATCGGAATTGCCCTACATCAATCTCGGCAACAGTTACTGGATGAAGGCCGACACGCTGCAGGCCATCCAAAACTGGGAAAAAGCGTTTGAGATGAACCCGTCTCATCTGAACCTGGCACACAACCTCGCCGGTTACTACTCCTCCATAGGGCATCCCAAAGCCGTTTATTACCGGCAGAAAGCAGCGGAGCTGAAAGAGTGAAAACAATAACTGGCGGCGTGGAGGGCAATTGGAATTTTATGGGGTGTTGCCAATCCCCAGGGCTAACACCGTTTCCTTAGGGTTTGGTTTGAGGCGCCTGGCCGGAGAAGGACGCCCATTTTTGTCCCAATCCGGGAAATATTGTACAGGTTTGGGAAAAAAAGTATTTTGGCGCCATAAAACACTTGTCTATCTTTCCTTTATTCGTAATTTTCTTATTCATTTGTGAAAGCGTTTGGTACCGGTTGTTGCAAACAGCGTTAATTAAGTTGAATGGTTTGCCGACAATCGGTAGCCGTGGTAAAAAAATCGGGAATAAAAAAACAGGGACAACATCCCGCCTGACTACTTCAAAAGCATGAACGGTTTGTATAAACAAAGGACCACAGGTCCGGGGTATGAAAAAAAACTTCTGTTGCCTGTCCGCTGCGACCAGGGGGTGAATACATACCATTCGTGCATTTTCTCCCGTCTCACTTTTCCATCTGTCCGTTTTTTGGGGTTGTTGCTTTTGGTGCCGGTTTTTCTGTTTTTTATGCAGAACCGGGCATGGGGGCAAACAACTGGCAGCCAAACTTTCGGGAACGAGAATTCTGGAACCAATCAAACCCATACCTTCACCGTTCCAGCCGGTGTAACCAGCATTACGGTACAGGCCTGGGGCGGCGGTGGAGCTGGAGGTGGAAATAATAATAATAATTTCAATGGCGGTGGTGGTGGCGGCGGTGGATATGCTATTGTGGAAAGCATTAATGTAACACCAGAAACCGACGTGTCAATGACGGTTGGTACCCGAGGCGTTGCATTAGAAAATTCTGGAAATGGGGGTAACACCTCTGTTGCTTATGGTGATATTACTATTATTGCCAATGGTGGTAGAGGCGGCACCCAGGGAGGACCTGGAGACGGTGGTAGCGGTGGAGATGGAGACATAACCGGTACTACAACAGGTGTTATCTATACAGGTGGAGATGGTACTGATGGCTCTAATGGTGATTGGGGTGGCGGTGGAGGCAGCAGTGCCGGTAACGGTTCTGCTGGAAATGATGCCACAAATCGGCTAGGTGCTGACGCAGTCATAGGAGGTGGACCCGGTGGCAATGGCAATACCAATGGCAATGGTTTTGCCCCTGATAGTGGCCCTGGAGGTGGAGGTGGAGGTGCAAGAAACCCTTTATCTAGTAGTACTTGGAGGTGGGGTGGTGACGGCGCATCTGGGCAAGTAATCATCACCTGGTGTTATCCACCAACCCTTACTAGCCCAACCAACCAAACAGTAATCTATGGAGGTAATGCCAGTTTTTCGATTACAGCAACAGGCACAGGCACATTAAGCTACCAGTGGCAGGTGAATGATGGCAGTGGTTGGGTAAACATCGGAACCAACAGCTATATATTAGATGTTACCCTGCCCACGGTGGCCATGAGCGACAACCAATACCGCTGTGTAGTGACAGATGACTGTGGTTCGTTTGCAGTTAGTGATCCTGCGAACCTTACTGTTAACAAAGCAACGCCAAACGCAACTTTGGCTGTAACCAATTCACCGGTTACCTACGACGGAAACCCGCAATCGGCTTCTGTTGAAGTTTCAGCAAGTTCAGTTCCCGGTTCGGTTGCCAACATAACCAACGGAACCCACACCGATGCAGGAACGTATGCCGTAACTGCCGACTTTGTTCCCACCGATGCAGCCAATTACAATTCGTTAACCGGATTGTCAGCCGGCAACTTTGTAATAGAAAAAGCCACACCGACCGCAACTTTGGCAGTAACCAATTCTCCGGTTACCTACGACGGAAACCCGCAATCGGCTACTGTAGTTGTTTCAGCAAGTTCAGTTCCCGGTTCGGTTACCAACATAGCCAACGGAACCCACACCGATGCAGGAACGTATGCCGTAACTGCTGACTTTGTTCCGACTGATGCTGCCAACTACAATTCATTAACCGGATTAGCAGCCGGAGATTTTGTGATTGGAAAAGCAGCTACAACTACTGTTGTAACAATCACAGGCGCTCCGTTCACCTACACAGGTTCGCCTATTGAGCCTGCAACGGTCAGCGTAACAGGGCCCGGCGGATTGAACCTGACCCCGGCAGCCAATTACACAAACAACACCGATGCCGGAACAGCTACGGCAAGTTATACCTATGCAGAAACTGCAAACTATTTGAGTTCTTCAGACAGCAAGGACTTTACAATTGATAAAGCAACTGCAACGGTTACCCTGGCCGGTTTATCGCACACTTACGACGGCACAGAAAAACAGGCCACAACAACCACAGTGCCCGCAGGTCTGACGGTGAACATCACCTACGATGGCGGAACCGAATTACCGGTTGATGCAGGCACTTATGCTGTTGTTGCCACGATTAATGATGCTAATTATGAAGGTTCAGCAACCGATAATCTGGTGATTGGAAAAGCAGCTACAACTACTGTTGTAACAATCACAGGCGCTCCGTTCACCTACACAGGTTCGCCTATTGAGCCTGCAACGGTCAGCGTAACAGGGCCCGGCGGATTGAACCTGACCCCGGCAGCCAATTACACAAACAACACCGATGCCGGAACAGCTACGGCAAGTTATACCTATGCAGAAACTGCAAACTATTTGAGTTCTTCAGACAGCAAGGACTTTACAATTGATAAAGCAACTGCAACGGTTACCCTGGCCGGTTTATCGCACACTTACGACGGCACAGAAAAACAGGCCACAACAACCACAGTGCCCGCAGGTCTGACGGTGAACATCACCTACGATGGCGGAACCGAATTACCGGTTGATGCAGGCACTTATGCTGTTGTTGCCACAATCGACGACGACAACTACACCGGCACTGCATCCGGAAACCTGGTGATTGACAAAGCCGACCTTTCGGTAACCGCAATTGCCGGAAACATCACTTACGGCGACCCCGAACCAACAGTAACCGTTCAGTACAGCGGTTTTGAAAACAGCGAAGATGAATCGGTACTCGATGATGTTGGATTTACATTAGGACCCGATTACACTCAGGGCGATGCTGTAGGAACCTACAACACCACCATTGCCATGGGAACGGCCACGGACAATAATTATAACTTCACCCCTCTGAATACAAGTACGTTTGAGGTTGGTACACTTGCCATCACCATTACTGCCGATGCCAAGAGCAAGACTTACGGTGAAGCTGACCCGGCACTGACCCACCAGATTACTTCCGGCAGCATTTACGGAAGCGATGCCCCAACTGGAGCATTAAGCCGTGTTGCAGGAGAAGATGTGGGAACTTATGCCATCCAGCAAAACGACCTCACTTACGGCAGCAATTATGATGAAACATACGTTGGTGCTGATTTGACAATTGGTAAAGCTGATTTGGCTGTTACCGCTGTTGCAGGCGATATCACTTACGGTGATGCAACTCCCGCGGTGACGCTACAGTACAGCGGTTTTGAAAACAGCGAAGATGAATCGGTACTCGATGATGTTGGATTTACATTAGGAACCGATTACACTCAGGGCGACAATGTTGGAACCTACAACACCACCATTGCCATGGGTACGGCCACGGACAATAATTATAACTTCACCCCTCTGAATACAAGTACGTTTGAGGTTGGTACACTTGCCATCACCATCACTGCCGATGCCAAGAGCAAGACTTACGGTGAAGCTGACCCGGCACTGACCCACCAGATTACTTCCGGCAGCATTTACGGAAGCGATGCCCCAACTGGAGCATTAAGCCGTGTTGCAGGTGAAGATGTGGGCACTTATGCCATCCAGCAAAACGACCTCACTTACGGCAGCAATTATGATGAAACATACGCTGGTGCTGATTTGACAATTGGTAAAGCTGATTTAGCTGTTACCGCTGTTGCAGGCGATATCACTTACGGTGATGCAGCTCCCGCGGTGACGCTACAGTACAGCGGTTTTGAAAACAGCGAAGATGAATCGGTACTCGATGATGTTGGATTTGCTTTGGGAACCGATTACACCCAGGGCGACAATGTTGGAACATATAACACCACCATTGCCATGGGTTCGGCAACCGACAACAACTACAATTTAAACCTCAATACCAGTACGTTTAATGTGGGCGTAAAAGATTTGACGCTGTCGAACTTTGTCGCCGACAGCAAAACATACGACGGCAATACCACCGTTCTCAGCGGTGACGGATTCGATGACGACCGCTTTTCAGGCGACGACCTCGAATTTACGTATGATGTAGCTTTTGCCGATGCCAATGTTGGTACAAACAAAGCAGTCAACTTTACAAATATTATCATTTCCGGTGGCGACGATGCCGGAAATTACAACCTTGTAACCACTTCGGGAACGGCTTATGCCGATATTACAGAATCTTCGGCTTCAGTAACCCTTGCTGGTTTGTCATACACTTACGACGGTACAGCAAAACAAGCCACCGCAACCACCACGCCCGCCGGTCTCGCAGTGAACATCACCTACGACGGTGGAGCAGTTTTACCGATTGATGCCGGAACTTATGTTGTTGTTGCCACAATCGACGATGCCAACTATGAAGGTTCGGCAACCGATAATCTGGAGATAGGAAAAGCCAACCTTTTGGTAACCGCAGTTGCTGCCAACATCACTTACGGCGATGCAGCACCAACAGTAAGCGTTCAGTACAGCGGATTTGTGAACAACGAAGATGAATCGGTACTCGACGATGATGGATTTACACTCGGAACCGACTACACCCAGGGCGACGATGTGGGAACCTACAACACCACAATTTCTGCAGGCACCGCAACCGACAACAACTACAACTTCACACCGCTTAATACAAGTACCTTTGAAGTTGGCTCACGCGACATTACCATCACCGCCGATGCAAAAAGCAAAATCTACGGTGAAGCTGACCCGGCACTGACCCACCAGATTACTTCCGGCAACATTTACGGAAGCGATGCCCCTACAGGAGCATTAAGCCGTGTTGCAGGCGAAGATGTGGGTACTTATGCCATCCAGCAAAACGACCTGACTTACGGAAGCAATTACAATGAAACATACGTTGGCGCTGATTTAACAATCGGCAAGGCTGATTTGGCTGTTACAGCAGTTGCAGGCGATATCACTTACGGCGACCCGGAACCAACAGTATCCGTTCAGTACAGCGGATTTGTGAACAGCGAAGATGAGTCGGTACTCGACAATACTGGGTTCAGTCTTTCTAACAACTACACACAGGGCGACAATGTGGGAACTTACAACACCACAATTGCCATGGGTTCGGCAACCGACAACAACTACAACTTCACACCGCTTAATACAAGTACCTTTGAAGTTGGCACACGCGACATTACCATCACCGCTGATGCAAAAGGCAAAATCTACGGTGCAGCAGACCCGGCACTGACCTACCAGATTACTTCCGGCAACATTTACGGAAGCGATGCCCCGACAGGAGCATTAAGCCGTGTTGCAGGCGAAGATGTGGGTACTTATGCCATCCAGCAAAACGACCTGACTTACGGAAGCAATTACAATGAAACATACGTTGGCGCTGATTTGACAATCGGCGCAAAAACCTTAACCCCGCAAATTCTGGCCGACAACAAATGTTTCGATGGCACCACCGATGTTACACTCAGCAGCCAGACACTCGATGGCGTAGAATCCGGTGATGTTGTAAGCCTTGAAGTTACTTCCTCCAACTTTGCAAATGTTGGACCCGGAACAGGTATTACAGTTACTGCCAGCGGACTGAGCCTCTCAGGAACCGATGCAGGAAACTACAGTGTTGCTTCAACTGCAACTACTACGGCTGATATTTTCGAACTTCCCACCGCCACCATCTCCGGCGATGCCTCAATTTGTGAAGGTGAATCTGCAACAATCACTGTACACTTAACAGGCACAGCAAATTGGATATTAACTTTTCAGCTCGATGGAATAAATTACCTTACTGTTGAGAATATTGATGAAAATCCATATACTTTCTATGTTACCCAGGCAGGTGTTTACACCGTAAGTGCCGTCAGCGATGTAAACTGTACAGGTACAACATCGGGCAGTGCAACAATTACGGTGAATCCTTTGCCCGCTGAGCCTTCGTTAACCAGTAATTCTCCGGTTTGTCCCGGAACTGATGCTGTTTTTACAATCTCCGGCACTCCGGGGAATGAGGTGACATACAGCGGGGCAGCTACCGGTACAGCTACAGTAGGTACAGGAGGCACAGCAGAAGTTACAGTTGCGGGCATAATATCAGATGTAACTTTGAATCTTACCATAGTAAGTGATGGTACCTGTACAAGAACTTTGTCAGGAATTAGCGAAACAGTTGTAGTTGAAGATAATGAAGCACCTGTTCCCGACATTGCCACTTTGCCTGACGTAACAGCCGAATGTGAAATAAACACATTAACCGCTCCCACAGCAACTGATAATTGTGCCGGAACAGTAACGGGAACACACAATGCCTCTTTGCCGGTTTCTTCGCAGGGAACAACTGAAGTAACCTGGTCATTCGATGATGGCAATGGTAATATTTCCACACAAACACAAAATGTGGTAATTGAAGACGTTACAAATCCCACCATAACCTGCCCTCCTGATGTAACAGTTACCGTAGATGAAAATCAGTGTACTGCTACCGGGGTAGTTTTGGGTACTCCCGTAACCGACGATAATTGCGGAGTAGCATCGGTAACCAACGATGCTACAGAACCTTTTCCGATTGGAGATAACACCGTAACATGGTCGGTTGAAGATATCGCAGGAAATACGGCTACATGCAAACAAACCGTAACAGTTACACCAGAAGAAATCATCGACATCCAGGTAGCCGATCTCGGCGACTTCTGTCAGTCCGGGGAAACCGGTTCCACAACAGAAATTATCTGGCAGGTTAATCTGCTGGCCGGCACCAACAACTTGACATTCGATTATACCATTAACGACGGTACAAGCGATATTGTAACCGAAACCGGAGTTACGGCCACCGGAAACACAACAGTAACGTATAGTTTAACCAACGAAACCGCCGTGCATAAAACCCTGACCTTAACCATTACCAACGTAGCCGATGCCTGTGGCGTGGGCGAATCAAATACAACAAACAACAGTGATTCGGTAACCGCTTTTGGGGTGCCCGACACAAGCGATATAACAACAAATTAAAGTTTAACTATTTATAATTTAAGATTTTAGAGATTTAACAAACGTAATTTTATTAACTTTTAAAAAACAAAACGCGATGAAAAAATTTGCTTTACTTTTAGCCGTGGTCCTTATGACCGCAATCAGTGCAAACGTTTTTGCACAAGCTGCTGACTCTGGTACTACCCCTGCTCAGGGTTCTACTCACAATTATTCTGTTACAGCAAATGGTTCAAACACCTATGCATGGAGTATTACAATTGGAGATTTAACTTCAGATGGAAGTGCTGACGTAACCTTTAATCCGACTTCCGCTGACGGAGCTTCTGTTAACATTACCTGGTCAACGACTGCAAGTACAACACAATCCTATTATTTACATGTTATTGAAACCGATGAAACAACTGGCTGCACTAACGAAAAAGTGATGAAAATTGATCCGATTCCAAGTCAATTCTTCTTAGCAATTTCAGCAGATTATGAAACAGACCAATGTTATTATGATGGAGCTGTTTCTATATCGTTAGATGGAAGTGATTTACCAGTTTATGATCATGGAACGGCGACAATAACCTATACAATTACTCCTTCAGGTACAGGTAGTACAAGTACTGGTTACACGTTTAATTTCGGTAATGCAATAAATGATTACGTTCCTGCTGCAGCAACTTTACCAGATGATTTTTCAATTTTATCTGCAACTGTAACATCGGGTGATGCATCAATCTCAGGTTTTACGACTGGTACAGGTGGTGGAACGGTAACTGTGAATGATAATGCTTCTGTAACTGTTCAATTTGTCATAGACCATGTAAAAACTTATGGCAATGGTGTTGATGCAGCTGTTTCTCAATTTACATCTGTTGTTAACATATTAAATGGCGTTACAGCTAATGGTGTAGCCGATAATGGCAATGGAACTTATTCAGCTGATTTCTTGGTTACAAGACCTCACACGTCTGATATTGTAACTGATTAATTTTAAGCAATGAAAATCAAAAAAACCTTACTACCACTGATTTTCCTCCTCGCTGCCGGTTTGCTGGCGGCGCAGGAGGGCATCAGTGTGTATGAAGGGGCGCGGTTCAGCTACCGGGTTGATTTTCACGATGGCAATCAGTATGCCTGGCAGGTGTTCAGCCAACTGGGGCCACCCGTTGAGGCCGTGCCCGGGGAATTTACGTTCACCGGAACGCCCGACTGGAACGAAACCGAAATTCAGTGGGATTTGGCCGGTACCTATTACCTCTCGGTAACCGAGACCGACCCGGCGGGGTGTTCCAACACCAAAGCGCTGGCGGTGCAGGTACTGCCCAACAACCGCTCCATCGGGTTCGACATTGTGGCGAGCAACGAATGTTTTTCGCCGGGCGGCAACGGGTTTGAACTTCCGGTGTCGCTGCTGGCCAACAACGGCGAACCGCTGCCCGAAAACCACTACCCGGTGAACGTATCGTTTACGGTGAACAGCGTGGCTTACCAGCAGGTGCTGGAGTTTGGCACAACGGTACTGCAGGTTTCCGAAACCCTGTTTACGGCCGATCATACACAGGATACGCAGGTGCTGGTGGAAATTACCGGCGCCACCGACCGCCACAGTGCGGCCCTGGCGCCCGGCAGCGAAAACAGCCTGCATACCCGCGTCATCTATGCCATCCCGGAAATCGAGTTTGTCCGGATGATGCAACAGTTAAAAGATTTGAAAAATGAGAACAGTTTGGTTTATAACAGCGCTCGTGCTGGCCGCCGTAACGGCGGGGGCACAGGAGCGGATAACCCGGGGGGCGGATAAAACCCACGCGGTGCGCATGTTGACCGGTAACCCGGGAGCTGCCACCTACGCGTGGGAAGTAACGCCTGCTGCGGGTACCTCCACCAGCCTGGCGGGGGTAACCGACAGCACGGCCACCATTGTGTGGGACGGGCCGCCCGGGGTTTATACGCTTTGGGTCAGCGTCATCGACGGCAACGGTTGTCTGGGCGAACAAATCAGCAGGGAGGTGGAAATCCTCGCTCCCGGCGATTTGGTATTCGCTGCGGCTATGCCTTCCACCATCATCTGCTCCGATTTGGCAGGCGGTGCGGAAGGCTCGGCGGAACCGCATACACAAAGCCACTTCCAGGTGGTTTACGAGGGTGAAAGCAACCTGGCTTCGGCCACGTTCACTATTCAAAACCCCGCAGGGCAGTATGTGGATGCGGCAGGCAGCGTGCTGGCCAACCAGGGCAGTCCGGAAATTACCGTGGATAACGACGGCGACGATAATGCCATCGACCTCGCGGTAGCCGACGCCTGGGAGAATGCCGGCAGCGCCGAAGTGCAGTTCACCGTTACTTTGGTATCGGTTACCACCGTTGACAGTGCAGTGATTGCCGCCGACCCGGAAACGGATGTTGTGCGGACCATTACCGTGCTGCCGAAACCGGTGATTGCATTTGACTAACAGTTCCTCAAAGGGAGCCGTATTTTTGAATCCGGCAAAAAAAATGAGAGAAAAAACGAACAGGTTTTTTAATCGCGAATGTTGAAAAAGGTTTTTAAAATAACGTTACTACTGATGGTTGTCCTGGCGATGGCTTTTAAAGCCGTCGCCCAGGATACCATTCCTTTAAATACCTTTCATTCATTCGATGTTTCCTGGTCTGCCGGTTACAGCTACCGCTGGTGGTACGAAGATGCCACCGGCGAAAAAGTTCCGTTTACCTCCGAAAGCAATACCACCGAAGACGTTTTCTGGGACACCGAAGGCCATTTCGAACTGTTTGTGCAGGCCACCGATGCCAGCGGCTGCCTGTCGGAAATTGTGTCGAAGCCGTTTGTGGTGATGCCGGTGGAAGGGTTCATTCCCTCGCTGGTGGCGCTGCCCGACATCAATGTGGGCTATGAAAACACTACGCTTTACGGCGATGTGAGCATCAACGACTTCGACTTCCGCGATCAGGGACTGAACGTGATTTATACGCCGGAAGGCGATGCATTGGACGGTCTTGTGTTGTTTAGCGACGGAACCTACGAATACACGCCGCCTGCCGGATTCACCGGTAAGGTGAATTTCAGTTACCGCGTGTGCTACGAAGGATACCCGGACGAATGTGCCGGCGCCGATGTGGAGATACGCATTCTGCCACTGGAAACCACAGCGAACATAGCGCCTGTGGCAGTTACCGATGTGGCGCTTACTTTACCAAATCAAACCGTGTTCAGCAACCTGCTGGTGAACGACATCGACCCTGACGGGTTTGGTGTACCGCTCACGGTGGACACTTCACCGCTTACGGGGCCGCAAAACGGCACTGCGGTAATCAACAGCGACGGCAGTTTTGCCTACACGCCATTCCCCGGCTACACGGGCATCGACCGGTTTATGTACCGCGTGTGCGACAGTGGTTCGCCCGTATTGTGCGATTCGGCATGGGTGTATATCATCGTCAGCGAGTTTGGCGGCGACGGACAGAAACCCATTTCCGCTTCCGACGATATGTTCCTGCATACCGACGGCGGCATCTATTCTCTGCGCGAAAATGATCACGGACAGCTGGGCGAAAACCTGGTTTACAATACACAGCCGGTAATTCCTGCCTCGCACGGAACCCTGCAGATTTATCCCGACGGAACCTTTACCTACGTTCCGGAACCGGATTATGTGGGCGTTGACTGGTTTGTTTACCAGGTTTGTAATACGGCCGATCCGCCGGATTGCGTTCAGGGTACCGGATTTATTCTGGTAACTCCCGGCAACCAGTGGGTGGAACTGGCCGGAAGAGATACGGTAATTGGCAGTTGTGCGCCCTACACCTTATCGGCCCTTGATATAGGCGAAGGTTTCAGCTACAGCTGGGAACCGGCACATCTGCTCGATGATGCCCAAAGTCCTGCGCCGGTGTTTACGCCCGGCGAGTCAACTACGTTTGTGCTGACGGTTTCAAACGATTACGGATTCAGCGCCAAAGACTCGGTGCAGATTACCGTTTCGGAAGCGATGGCCGATGCCGGCGAAGATGTCTGGATGTATGTCGGCGAAACCGCCCTGCTCGACGGGAGCAACAGCAGCGGAGAGGGGCTGC
>Ga0334892_1001131_pt1 | contig 24482 bp, 20 predicted proteins | sample GraSluR3_MG_4_FD_207213 | JGI IMG/M metagenome (GOLD analysis project Ga0334892, IMG submission 207213) | Sludge microbial communities from methane-producing bioreactor in Wageningen University, Netherlands - Granular Sludge_15_04-R3 | ecosystem: Engineered > Bioreactor > Anaerobic >...
GTGCTCATTTGTTTTCCTCCTTGTGCTCGCCGTAAAACGAGAAAAGGTCCCCGGCAAATGACCGAGGACCCCACGCGAAACATACGAGGGCATACACCCTCATCTATGTCTCGCCGTAGTGAAATCATTTAAGGTGATTTCGTAGAGACTCTCGGGCCATATCCCCGACATTATACGGCAAAATATTTTATAATTGTTCGGTTATAATAAGAACGTTCTTATCGTATCAGCGTGAAAATAGAATGTCAACACAAATAGCGAATTATACCATCGATTAAGATCTAATCATTCGCTTTTACACATCATTTTCAACATGCATAGTAATCATTAACTTCTCCAAGAAAAAATAGCCCTAAAAATTAGGACTACTCATAGAGTATATACATTAATACGTATTCCAAAATATCAAATAAAATAATTGTGAAATTTATTTCTGCTTCCGTAAAAGTTCTTTCAAATATTCATAATCGTCATAAACATCACTATCATTCTTATTTATATCTCGAATAAAATTTGCAACCCCTATTAAATGGTATAGGTAGGATAAAGAATCATAGACTCCAATATTTTTAAGATGCGCTTCTAATCCATACTTTCTAATATAAAACATACTTTGTCTAAATTTCCGTCGGTATTTTCTGGAAGCCTGCAACTTCTCGTTCACCACAATACCAGTGACTTCTTGCTTTTGATGTTGCAATCTCACCCTAGTTTTAGATTGGTTAAGTTGAAATCCTTCAGAAGCAATAACTTTTTCAACAAATTTGATAACATAACCCTCTCTGAAATCACCAGAGAATGTTAAATCATCAGCATACCTTGTGTATCTAATTTTTTCTTTGTTCGCAAAGGAAGCCAACCGAGTGTCTAAATTTATAGTAATGAGATTCGCCAACATGGGACTGGTAGGAGCCCCTTGCGGAAGACCCTCATCCGTTGCACAAAGCTTAGTTAGCATCACCGAAACACTTGTTGAATATCCTAAAGATAAAAAAAACTTTAAAACAGACTTAGAACTAATAGTCCCAAAATAATTTTTTATGTCAATTGTTAAAACTTTTTTTTGTTTCCTATGGAATTTAGCATTATCTTTAATTGAAACACCTTTACGAAACGCCTTTGAATATTCACTTGGCTCTAGCTTATATAAAATATGTTCTAAAATCCAACGCTGAATATCTTTCAGATTAGGTAAAGGTTCTGAGATGCATCTATATTCAAGTTTATTCTTTTTCGGAATTTTAAACTCTCTATAAAACATCGCTGGAGAATTAGTTACTTTAAACAAATATTCTTTCTTATATCCTACTAACAACGAAAGGTGATTTTGATCGTAAATCACTGGCAGATTTTTAGCAAATAATTTCTCAGCATAGTTAAGACATTTAGAAATATACTCTTCACTTTTTTGGTTATAAATAGCATAATGATAAAATCTGTTTTTGTATTCTTCCCAAGTCATGATATCACCATTTCTGTAATGTCCAATTACCAATTCTATCTTTTCATCTGCACGCAAACGTCAAAAGCGCTAAATCTTTTTTTTTAGTTGACGTTTGCGCGACGTAGGCGAAGCCGAAGTTAATTAATAGCTTTTGAACATTCCCTTCCAGGGAATTAAAAAAGCTATTAAACACAGGCTAGAAATTCAGTTCTTCTTTGCTTGGCGATTCGCCAAACTCGTGATTAAAAATCACATAAGTCTAATTGGACTAATTTATTTTACTAAATCTTATCGGGTAAATAAATATCATATATGCTTTTTTTTTCTGAAAGAAGATATTCTTTCTGAGGGCTAATGAATTTATCGATTTTGTTTCTTTTCAATTTTGTATTCAATAATATTAACTTTTCTTCCCCTTTACTAGTCAGTTCAATACTGTTAGGTGTAATTGCAATGTAATCATTTTCAATGAATTTACTTATCATTTTTGCGATTTGAGAGTACTCAAACCCCTGTTTTGATAAATTTTCAATTCTACCATTATTTTTCACAAGTCTTAATAACAACAACTCTTCTTCCATTTATTCACCTCGGAAATGGAGCGATTCTCCCCTTTTTTTCTTTCCAAAATACAGGGAAAGTATTGTTTGGAGTTCTTATTAGCTTTATTAAAGCTTCAGAACCATCAAAACCAAATTTTTCTCTTTCATGTACATGTAGTTTAGTCTCGATTGACTCCATTAAAGAAACTCTTTCTAACAACTCTTGACTGCAATAACAATCTGAGATCCCTCTATTAAATTTCATAGCATAATAGACTGGTATCAAGTTTAATTTTAAATTAGTCTCACCTATTTCTAAAGCTGCTATAGTTAAAATCGAAATCTTAGACTTATCTATATTTTTGGTTCTATTTAAATATTCGATAGCCTCTAAAGCGGTAGCTCCAGACCCTACAAAATCATCAACTAATAGCAAAATAGCATCATCCTTATTGATTAACGATTCGGAAACTTCAAGTCCATTCGTAAAAATAATTCTTTTACTAGCTATACCTGGGTTCGTAGAGACAATGCCTCTAATAAAGTACTGGACTGCTGTAGAACTTTTAGATTTTCCAAAGTCTTTAGGTGATATTAATGGTGCTATATAGATTTTTTGTATTTTCTTCAATTCTTTTTGATTGAAGTTAATAAATTCCGTTAAAACTTGAGATAAATAATCTGGATAATTGTTCGCATCAATTTTAGTAAATTTTTCTGTCAACTCTAAAACCAAAGCTTGCTCTTGATCAGATAAATTTGATAAAGCGGTACAAAATCGATTAAATGAACTATATTCATTATCACCATCATCTATTTCCCAAGATTTGTTCAAAAATATTGAAGTCAGCTTTGCAAAATGAATAGTTGATATACCTCTAAGCTTTTTTGAAGATTTCATTAAATCACCTATTTTGTGATGGATACTATACTGTGAATTACAATGTTAGTATTTAAGTATAAAAAGCGAATTAGTTTTCAAGAAATCAAACTCCATATAGTTGTTACTTATGACTTAGACGAAATATTGTACGTTATACGGTTGACATGAATAGACATTATTAAAAACAACGTTATAATAACTTTTCAGTGATACGTTTCTTATACTTTTTTAAAGTAAAAACTCTAATTACCCGTCTCATTTTTATCAATCATTAGCGTCAATTGAAAAAATATTCCTCTAATACAAATAATACAAATTCTTTGATTGAAACAGATTGATTTAAACAACGGGTTGTTAATAAGTAAAGTTGTTTTCAAACAGCAAACTATTCATTAAAAATTTGCATAAAATATCTATTTCCAATTACTCAGCCTCAGATTTTTAAAATCAGTTCATACTCAATTTCTTCAATTTTTTTATCGTCCCATATTTCAACGCTATAATTATTCCCTTTTTTTAGGTCCAGCAGAACCATTACTTTTTCTAAAAAGATTTGAGTTGTTTTTTTAGCTTCATCACCTAAATCATTAGATATAATAATAAATTTCACATTAACACCGTCGACATCTTTAATATAACTTTGCTGTTCACTTATTATAACTCTAATTTCAGATAAATATTCTTCGAATGTTTCATTCCCTTGTACCATTCCAACCATTATAAACTCTGATACAACATCATCGTATTGTTCATTATATTTTTTATAAACCTCAAAATGTTCAGATGGATCTGGGAGATAAATTCGACTTACATTATTCGAATCATTCATTACTTTAAATTCTTCATTTTCATCATATAACTCTTCAAGATTTAGGACTTTAAATATTCTATCTGTTCTATCTCTTAATCTCAGATTTCCAGCTTCCTTCCTCCCTGGAAAGTTCACTTCAGATGTAATTTTACCCCTTAATATCAAGAGTTCTTCCTGTAATTTTTCATTGATGCTCTTCAACTGAGTATTTTCTTTAAGTAAACTTTCGAAGCTAATTATTAAACTCTCATTATCGGGCACTTTACTTCTAGAAACCCATCCTTTTAAATCGTCCATATTTGCATACTCAAGTAATTTTCTGATTATGGTAATCTTGATGTCTTTTACATCATCAAAAAATTCAGATGTTTTATTTAACACTAGTTTTCGAAATTCTTCATACTTTTTCCGATTGTCAACTTCATAAACATTCTGATACTCCAAAACCTTCGCTTTCTCTTTTAAGGCCTCTTCATTCACAACAACAGAGAACCTTGGTTTCCCTAGTTCACCTGCATATTCATATTCCCAATGTGTGTAACTATTTCCACTGACAGGTTCTATAGTACCGTACCTGCCACCCAATATTAAAAGATATACATCTGATTCATCTATCCACTTTTTGATTGTTTCTTTTTGCGACTCATCACCTGACTTAAATAACTCCATGCCTGCCGGAATATGTCCAGCACTTAAAACAGCTTGCACAGCTGCCTGCCTCTCCTCAATTAAATCTGTGTATGTAGATGAAATAAATACTTGTAACTTTTTTTTCATTATTTCTCCCACCTATTATTTTCTATTATTCACTACTTTTTACATACACTATTACGTATAACAATATTTGTAATCTATTTATCAAGTATAAACCTATTCACTATTGAATTTAAATGGTCTATGGAAAATATATCATATTATTTTTTTATGATATTTGCTTTAGGATCAAGAGTTCAATCTGCTTCACCTCACTTTCGAATAGGAATATTTAGATATCATATTCTTAAATATAGGAGTTTCTCCCTCATTTATACCATCTAGTATCTGCTAAATTTTTCGTAATTAAACGATGTAACAACTTTCTTTTCATTCATTGTGATTAAGCTGAAAAGCATAAATCAGTTCAATCAATGTAACCACTAAAAAAACTCCCTTCTATTTGCGAAAAAACGCAAATTAAAAGAGAGTATTTTAGATATCAATCGCTTTAGGTAATAAGAGGCAAGATCAACCTACAGCTTCAAAATCATAGCTGTAGAAAGATCTATTGCCCCTTTTTGAAATAAAATCCATCCCTTATTCCCATTCAATTGTTGCAGGTGGCTTGGACGTAATATCATACAGCACACGGTTAACGTGGCTGACTTCGTTTACAATCCGGACAGAGATCTTCTCAAGCACATCCCATGGAATACGTGCCCAATCAGACGTCATGCCATCAATTGAAGTGACCGCACGGACACCGACAGCATAGTCGTACGTACGCTCGTCACCCATGACTCCGACCGAGCGAATCGGCGTGAGCACCGTGAAGTATTGCCAGATGTCGCGTTCAAGTCCAGCCTTCTTCACTTCTTCACGTAGAATCGCATCGGATTCACGCACGATCTCTAACTTTTCTTCCGTGATTTCACCAAGGACACGAATTCCAAGGCCTGGACCTGGGAACGGTTGGCGCCAAACGATATAGTCAGGAAGACCAAGTTCTGTACCGAGTGCACGGACCTCGTCTTTAAAGAGCGTGTTGAGCGGTTCGATCAACGTAAAGTTCATATCTTCTGGCAATCCACCGACGTTATGGTGTGATTTGATTGTTTGTGCTGTGTCTGTCCCACTCTCGATGATGTCTGTGTAGAGCGTCCCCTGTGCGAGAAAGTCCATATCGACGAGTTTCGATGCTTCTTCATCAAATACGTAAATGAACTCGTTTCCGATGATCTTACGTTTTTGCTCAGGGTCCGAAACACCAGCCAATTTCGTCAAGAAACGTTCTTGCGCATCGATTTTGATGACTTTCATGTTGAATCCGTCCGCAAACGTCTTCATGACACTATCCGCTTCCCCTTTACGAAGGAGACCATGGTCCACAAACATACATGTCAACTGATCACCGATTGCGCGATGAACGAGTGCGGCCACGACAGAAGAGTCGACACCGCCCGAAAGCGCACAAAGAACTTGCTTATCGCCAACGATTTCACGGATTTTCTCTACTTCGAGGTCGATAAAGTTTTCCATCGACCATTCGCCTTTGGCACCACATACTTCATAGATGAAGTTTTTCAAGATGTCGTTTCCATACTCCGAGTGACGAACCTCTGGATGGTATTGGACACCGTACATTTTCAACTCATCGTTTTTGATTGAAGCGACCGGGCAAGACGGGTTCGTTCCATCGACGATAAATCCTTCCGGCGCTTCCATGACGAGGTCACCGTGGCTCATCCATACTGTATGCTCGACTGGAAGCCCGTTATAAATCGCTGATGCTTCCGGCGTTGAGAACAATGTCGCTTTTCCGTATTCACGATGAGCGGCACGTTCCACACGACCACCGAAGTGATGCGTCATGAGTTGCATCCCGTAGCAGATCCCGAAGATTGGAATACCCAGTTCAAAGATCTCTGGATCACAACGATATGCACCTTCCGCGTATACGCTGTTCGGTCCACCCGAGAAGATGATGCCGATCGGGTTCAATTCGCGAATCTCCGCTGCCGTCATCTTATGTGAATGCAACTCGCTGTATACGCCAAGGTCACGGACACGACGTGTGATCAACTGGTTATACTGACCACCAAAATCAAGCACCAAAATCATTTCTTGTTCTACTTTCACGAAATCTCCACCTTTCTGCCTTCTCCTCAAAAAAAGGACGCGCCTCTCCCCAGATTAACCCAAACCGAAGAAGAAGCACGCCCTTTTCTTTGTATACGAAACGTGCTCCTTCATAGTCGGTCCATTTACGGTGGTCCGGTAGAGACTCTCGCGCCAATTCACGAGTATATACGAAGGAATGCCATGTTCAATTATCTAACTAATGCGTCTATCTTACTTGATGCATCCCGTCACTTCAACTCATAATTCGACGAATCATGATTTTCCAATATTCTTTATATTTTGAATTCGGCTCTTGTTCCGCATAAATAGCTTGCTCAAACAAAGTCGTCAGACGGGTCATATCATTCGTTTCATAGTAGGCGTCGACCTCTTTGGCGAGTTCCGAAGGCGTACGTCCCTCAATTTTGAATCCGTTCGCACGCAGTCGTTTCATCAAATAGCGGTGCATCGAGACGAGGCGCCCATCCGTGAGCGGACGACTCATCCACCAAACATACATGATTTGACGCTCGATGATTTTCCGGTTCCAAACGAGGACCGCCACAAGGAAGAGAATGACAATCCATCCCCACACGGGCATGTTGCGTGCCTCCTCTTGAACATCACCTGTCGTCACGTCATCGATCAACAAATCTTCTTGCGGACGGTTTTGCGTATCGTTGTCCTGATTTGCTTGGGGATCGTTCGCAGCCGGTGTCGTGTCTTCCGTATCCGTCTCTCGTTCCATCTGCAATAAGTTGGCGTCCGAGAAACTGATGGTCGCTTCTAACGGGACCCAGCCCGCGCCTTCAATAAAATACTCGACCCACGAGTGGGCGTGACGATTTCGAATCGTATGTTCCTCTTCACCTTGAACGACCCCTCGTGTGTCACCCATCGTAAACCCTTTTACCCAACGCGTCGGTATGCCGTTCGCACGCAACAACACGGCAGCTGACGTCGAGAAGTTATCGCAATACCCGATTTGTGTGTCGAACAGGAACTGGTCAACATAATCCGTGTCCCCCTCCGGTTGTGCCACATTTTCGGTATCGTATTGAAATTCTCCATTTCGGAAATACGCTTCTACCGCTTCCGCCTTCTCGTTCGGTGTCTCACTCTCCGCCGTAATGTCAGCGGCTAAATCTCGTACACGCTCTGGCAACGATTCCGGTAGCTGTAAATAGACCTGTTGCTCTTCTTCCGTGAGCGACGTGATTTCTTCATTTAATGCAAGCTGTTCTTCAGAGAAAGCCGGGACACTATAACGAAGTTGGATCGTCCGCGGAGTCGATTGTTCCTCATTTTCAAATACAATCTTTCCGGACGGTTGCATCGTAATCGTCTCGTTCGGGAACGCCCGCTCGATGTCACCGACTCGAAATTCGGTACCGGACTCCGTTTCGATGGCTTGCGGATATTCTCCACCATAAGGAACGAACGGTTGTCGGCGCTCAAAACGTAATAATGCCTGTTCCGGTGTCGTATCCACTTCCGAGTCCACCAACTGACCACGATTGTAGTTCGAGTCAAGGACCGGTGCCTCAACCCAACCTTTCCCTGTATAAATCGCCTTGGATTCGATACGCCAATAGCGGGCCGGCACGCCGCGAGCGATGAAGACGATGCCGTCATCCTGTTCAAACGGACCACCTAGCGATTCGTCGTTCACTCCATACCCAACTCGGCCTGGGCCACTCCCATCTCCTTCCGTCGTCGCATTCCGGAAGCTCGTAGTGATCCGGTCAGACCAATCGCCTTCAAGCGTTGGCGAAGCGCTTGCGAGAGCCACGACGACACTGAGGAGTAGTCCGATACTGACGAATCGGACGAGCGATTGACTCGGTCGTTTCGCCAAATCGGTGACAAATAATAAGAGGAGCGATGTGACGATGGCATACAGGATGTTGCCTTCCCCGTCATACAACGTCCACGTATCAAAATAAGCCATAACCCCAAGTGTCGAGACAATCATCCCAAGTGCAAAACTGTAACTCGGATAGGTTCGTCCGACGAGCACGGCGAACAGCAAGCCGATCAGCGCCATGGCAGAGAAGAAAATTGCCTCATTCGGCAGCTCACCGCTCATGACACCCATCAAATCTTCCATCCATAGTCCAAACCAGTCCAGAATACTGCCATGATAGACATACAAGATAACGAGGAAATGAAGAAGCGAGATTCCAAGGAAAGCAGCCCATGGCAGAAGACTCGCTAACATCGGCACGATAAGCAGGAAGTAAAATGGCCACGTCACATCGAACGTCGTACTTCCGACAATCGGCTCAATCCAGAACGACAACAAATAGGCGGCAAGCGCCGTATAGACGATTCGGGTTACCCATGTCTTCATACCGTCACCTCATTTACTGCCGTGTAAAGATGATAGCTACCTTGTGTTTCGTGCATCAACTCTCGAATGGACGTCGTTTCAAACGGACTGATCAAAATCAAATCTCCAGTTTGTTGAGGCAGATTTTGCTTCACTCGTTCGACGAGACGTCCCTCGGCTTCTGGCGTGGCGGTCAATAAGTAATGACCGACTTCCGCACTCTGGTCGGGAAGATGGAACAGTCGCACCTGCTCTTCAATGACGTAGAGCTCAAACGGCAGATTTTTTCGTTCTAACTGACGAATCGCTCCAATAAGTAAGGACAGGGAACGTTCAAATGCCTCTTCGTACCCGGCAGAGACGGCAGGCACGAATACGAGCGAGAGCTTCTTCTCTTGTTCCTGGTCAAACGTCTTGGTCATCAAGTTCCCTCGACGTGCGGATGCCTTCCAATCAATCCGTCCGATTCGGTCTCCTGCCGCATACTCCCGAACTCCGCTGGTCGTATTGGCCACTTCGGTATACGTCCGCATTTGACGATATTGTTCCCCACGACCGCCGACATGTTCGTCTCGAGGTAAATCAAACGGCAATTCGGCAGGCGACACCTCGACGACCGTTTCGAGTCGCAACGTCCGCTTCCGGTCGAACAAACCGAACACATCGCGTACATGGAGCACGGTGCGGTCAAAGACATGAATCCCACGCTTGATCGCCCCGACCTCATAATGGACGACTTCAGCCTGCCGGAAAAAACGGTCCACCGGCACGACAATCGTATTGTCTTCATCCGTCAAATGTTGTGGCAATCGCTCCTCTAACGTGACCATCCCAATCAAGAAAGGGTACTTCCGTTCAATTCGTAATTCGACATCCATTGTTTGTCCAGAAACAAGTCGCTTCGTTGTCACACGGCGCACCACATTTGCCGCCGTGACAGGATAAATCATAAAGAGTGTCCAGTAGACGGTCAACACGACGAACGACCACCATAATGTTGAGGCGACGATACTGCCTTCGATGCGGGCAAATGCATACAATCCGAATGCCGCCGCCCATACAACGAACAGCTTCATCCAGTTTTTCATACTTCATTGACCTCACGATCCATCGGGACAGGTAACGTATCCAGCCAATCTTGAATCAACTGATTTGGTGACTTTCCTTTATATCGCGCTTCTGCTGTCAAGAGGACGCGATGTCCGAGCACACTCGTCGCCATCGCCTTCACGTCATCCGGCAAGACGAAATCGCGATTATGGATATACGCCCACGACTGTGCCGCTTTCATCAACGCCAGTGTGGCTCGCGGACTTCCTCCTAAATACGTATGCGGATCTTTTCGAGACTCATGCACCAATCGTACGATGTACTGTTTGACGGCACTCGACACATGCACGTCTCTCACTTCACGTTGCATGAGTTCGACTTCTTGCTTTGTGATCACGCTCTGAAGCGCCTCGAGCGGCTCCTCTTTTTCAAAACGCGACAATAATGCAATCTCTTCATTGAATGTCGGATAGCCCATCTCGATTTTAAGTAAGAAGCGATCTAGCTGTGCTTCAGGTAACGGATACGTCCCTTCATGCTCAATCGGGTTTTGTGTCGCCATAACGAAGAAAGGTGACGGTAACACTTTCAATTCCCCGTCCACTGTTACACTTCGCTCAGCCATCGCCTCAAGAAGAGCCGATTGCGTTTTCGGCGAGGTCCGGTTAATTTCATCCGCTAAAATGATGTTACCCATGAGCGGACCTGGTCGATATTCAAATTCTCTCGTTTTTTGGTTATACATCGAAATCCCGGTCAAGTCGGATGGTAACATGTCCGGTGTGAATTGGATGCGCTTAAAATCTAAGTCAATCGCTCGGCTGAACGTACGGACGAGCATCGTCTTTCCGACTCCTGGTACGTCTTCAAGTAGCACATGCCCACCTGCTAGCAAGGCAGTGAGACTTTTTGCGATGACTTCTTCTTTTCCGACAATCACGGTTTCAATAGCGGTAATAATCGATTGGACAGCTGGACGGTACATGACGGACTCCCCTTTTTCTCTGATCTAGGATGACTGAAAGTTAGAATGTTCTGACTTTATTGTGACACAAGCGAGTATCGGAAAGAAAGAAATACCGCACCCAAATGCGTTTCCTATTTCTTTACCCAAAAAACGTGTCCGTTCTTTAGAAAAAACGGGCACGTTTATCGATTATTCTGGGCGCTTCACATCAAATAGTTCTCCAAGGGTCGCATAACTATTGCCGGCCATCCGACTGACAGGCGCTAGCAGTTTGGCATCGATGCGTCCTTGACTGTATAACTCTCGATCAATATGAAAACGGACAATTCGTGCAATCAATAGATCGGCAGTCGTTTTTCCGTCATGTTCAATCGGCAAGTGATGATGGAGCACACATTCAAAACGGATTTTTGCTTCTTTGACCCCTGGCGTCGAAATCATATCACTCGGTTGAAGCGTAAAATCCGTACGCGACAGCTCACTCTCATCTGCCGCAAGGTTGGCGGCCGTCTCGTTCACGTTAATGACGTTCGTCTCATCTACGACATGAATCACCAGTTCATTCGTACGGAGTGCGTTACGCGCTGTATCTTTCATCACGCCGTCCTTTCGTTGAACCGAGACGGAGACGAGAGGAGGATTGGATGCGACTACATTGAAGTAGCTAAACGGGGCGGCATTAATCACGTCCCCATGTTGTGTTGTGACAAATGCAATCGGTCTTGGAACAATACTGCCAATCAAAAATTTATATGTGTCTCGTTCAGTCAAAGCAGAAGGTTCAATCGATAGCATAGACTCACACTCCTTTTTATCTTAACTTCAAAATAATCACTTCATCAGACAATGTCAACGCAAAGCAGGTTGACACGTGTACATTTCATGTATTTTGGGTAAATCGCATTATGTGTATATGATTTTAAACACTTCGTATAAGCAAATTGTTTCATTTTCCCTTCCCGGTCTCATAGAATTCAGGGCAAGGAAAGGATGACCTATCGTTTTTTATGTTCAAGGAAGGAAGTAGAACGAATGATCAGCAAGTGGATTGAACAATTGAACAGTCGTCAAATACTCAGTATTTTATATAGTGTCTGTGGATTCAGTCTGGTTTTGACCTTGATTGGGGCCTGGTTCGTTCGAGATGGGAATGTCTCCACTCTCGAACTCACTGCCCTCCGATGGATTTGGATGATTGGATTGGTCATGTTCATCAGTGCCATTTTATTGATCGGACGCCCACTCATCAAACGGATGGCCGACCAGAACAGCAGACTGAAAGCGAAGAAAGAAAAGCTCGAAACCGTGTTGAACGAATCCAAATTAAACGAAATCAATCTTCAATATCGCAATGAGTTGATTGAAGTATTGGCCTCGAAAGAATCACTATTCGATTACTCTTCTGTTATTGAAAAGATTGTGTTGCTTACAAAATCTGAGTTCGGCGCCCTTTTACTCACAAAAGACGGAGAAATCACGTCTGTCGTACCGAAAGAGATGACCGAAGAACAGCAGGAAAGTCTAAAAAAAGACTCCCTTTTGCTTAAACGAGTCATGATTTCAAAGTTACCGGCCGCCACTTCTAAGCGGGTCGTCGATGCGTTACACACGTATCCATATTATATCTATGAGACGGTCATTCCCATCATGGACCCATCGGATAATAGTCTGATTGGCTGTCTTTACTTGGCGCGTTACGACGAACAGTACGATGCCAGTGAAAAATCGGAGTTGAACGCGTTCGCTGGTCAACTTGCCATCTCTCTTCTTCGCATGCAGCTTTATCGTCAGATGCAGCAGGATCGAAAAGAAACAGCGCAACTCATTAACTCTGTACGGGAAGCCATTCTGTATGTGAACTATGAGGATGATACCGTCGTCGGGAATCGCGCCTTCATTCGCATGTTTGATGATTTACACTTTGACTACAAGGGATACGAAGAACTCTCTGCCATCGATATCGATATCGAGCAATTAGCAGAACGCGTCGATCAGCATGAACAGTTTGTCCGATACTTCGAGCGCGTCGTCACGCAAGACCCGCCGGAAGACGGACTGACGATTTCAATCGATCAAGGCGATTGCTTCATTCAACTTTATGCCGAAAGCGTCTATCGGGACCGTAAACTCCGCGGAACGATGCTCGTCTTACGTGACGTCACGGCCGAAACGGAGATTGATCGGATGAAATCCGAACTCGTCTCGACCGTCTCGCATGAATTACGGACACCTTTGTCCTCGATTTACGGATTTACCGAACTGATGCTGTCACGTGATTTGAAGGAAAGTCGTCGTGAACTGTATTTGAAGACGATTCACGATGAAGCGAAACGCCTTTCCTATCTCGTCAACGATTTCTTAGATCTTCAAAAGATGGAGTCTGGAAAGCAAGCGTTCGAGTGGGAACCGGTCGATTTATATCAGCTCGTCACAGACAGTGTCGCATTTTATCAGGAAACGACGGACCGACATGAGCTGTTCATCGACGCCGATACCGAACAAGATTTTATCATTGATGCGGATTTAGAAGGGATGCGTCAATTACTCGGTAACCTATTAAGTAACGCAATCAAATATTCGCCAGATGGCGGGAATATCCTTGTATCGCTTGAACGCGTAGATGAAGAGGTCGTAATAAAAGTGAGAGACCATGGTATGGGAATACCGAGTGCGTCGCTCCCTCACCTGTTCGGTAAATTTTACCGTGTCGATAATTCGGACCGTCGAAAAATCGGAGGTACCGGTCTCGGTCTCGCAATTTGTAAAGAAATTGCCAAAGCCCATGATGGTCAACTCCATGTCGAATCGGTATATGGTGAAGGAAGTACATTCATCTGTGAATTGCCAACCTCAAAAGAACACATCATGCAATAACACGGTCATGTCGACCGTGTTATTTTTGACTCTTTTTTGCCTAATTTGGAAGGAATCCTTTGACAATATATAGAAAGGAAAGAAACCGATTCATTTTTGTGGATGTAGGATACCCCATCCATTTATTTTTACACGTTTTAAGTCGAAAACAAGATATACTGATTATAAAGAGATTGCTAGGATCGGAGGACTTGCCATTGGATCATCGTGACCCGCCTTTTTCAGAGATTGGAGATTTTAATCAATGGGGACGTTTTGAGATTGACGTACCTCACATGGGGGAGCAAGCGAAGTTTCAATCTGCCGCTGCTTTGATTCGGAAGCACGTGCCATTACGACTTGGTGGATTTTACATTATTGCGAGCGAAGAGGAAATTTTGCATAGTGGCTCACATGATGCGAATCTTCAAAAACATTTGATTCACCTATTACAGCAGGTCCTTAACGGTCATATAGAAGACGAACGCCTCGTCCAAGAACAAGTGTGGACTGTGCATTATTTCACGACACCATAAAAAAGAACTCGATTTAAGTATCATTACTTATCTCGAGTTCTTTTCATTCACTCCCAACGTGACATCATTGAGATTGTTTTTTCATAATATTCTGTAGCAAGTTTGTATTTACCTGAACTACGTAATTCTCTAGACAGCCATAATGCGTATTTATGTGTGTAATATTCATCGTAGGCTTCAAAATAATCTACTGCTTTTTTGAGGCTATGAATCAGCTCATTTTGATCACATTTCTTATACTTGTTTACATAGATATCGAAGTGAAAGTCAAACTCAATTAAGTCCTCTTTGTTGCCTTTTAATTCATAACCAACTGTTAACCACTTCATAATACCCTCGATGTCATTTTGAGCAACATTTACCTCGAGTAAAGACATCACACTATAGAGTTTACTTTTTGCACCTTCTTTAACATTAAAACTATCAAGAAAGTATTGTTGTGCTTTTTCTTGATCACCAATTAAAAAATAGATATCTCCCATGTTATTGTAAAGCATTCCATAGTAATCATTTAAGTTTGCCTTATCCGCTACTTTCGCTGCTTTTTCGTAATGCTCTAACGCTGTGGTGTATCGTTTACGTCGTTTAAATGACAAACCGATAATCATGTGTGATTCGATGATTCGTTCGAGACAAAAATTCTCTTGGAAATACTCGAGTGCCGGTTTTACGTAATCAATCGCTTGCGAATAATCCGTAAATCGGTGATAAAGTGCGCCCATCACATATCGCATATCTGCTTTTTCCCAGTCCGGAAGACCCGAATTCGCCATGTCCTTCCCTACTTTTTCTAATAGGTTAACAGTTGTTTCACGATCAGCAGATTGATATAAGAACATGTAAATGCACTGTATCAAATCATAACGTATTCGATCATCATTCGATAACTGATCTTTAATCCAGCCAACTTCGATTAAATATTGAACATTTCCACCTGGTGTGATTCCAAATCGCGCCAAAGTGATCAACAATGTGACATACAACTCTTTTGACTGTAAAACAACAGGATTCGTTTTGAATTTTTCAATTCGTTTAAAGTATTTTTCCTCTTGTCTAGATAATAACGCTTCCTTCAAAGTGTCACGAATTTCTTTCTTCGTTTGATCTATTTTTTCACTAAAATCATAATAAAGTGGAACATCTAGTTCTAGCCGTTCAAAAATTAATTCCAACACTTCATCACTAGGTGTTGTTTGGTTATTTTCAATTTTACTTAAATATGAAATCGAACAAATCCCTCTAGCAAGCACAGACTGCTTCATATTTTTTCGCATGCGTTCCACTTTGATTAAGTTTCCAAAATTATATTCCATATCAAGCAGTAGCCCCTTCGAACTAAAATAGTCGATTTTTTTAAAATAAATTAGTCTTTTTGTCATATGTTTAGGAAATTCATCTCAAAAAACCCGTCTAATAGAGCACTTTTAGCAGAAAGTTTCCCAACCGAATCATCACCTTTTTACAAAGATGACATGATAATATTGAACTAGTAAAAACAGTTTCTACAAATTACCTAGTCAATTTTTACTAAATCGCATATTTCATTTCAATCATCACTATGGAGGTGAAAATGACAAATGGGAAAACTAAGTTTCTTACTTGCCGAAGACTACATTAAGCCTAAAATTTATTTTAAGTCAAAGCAAGTTCCAACCGTAAATACAATGTACACTCCTGAAGATCATGATAACTTTTCAGGGTTAGAACATCTAACCCAGTTGTTATGTTCTCCTAGAGGTTTTATTGTAAACGCTTTTCAAATTGATTACTATCAATCGTTGCCTCGATTGATCGCCAAGTCTGTAAAACATATTCACTCATTCAAAAAGTTATACATTTTAGGACCTGAACTTTCTCTTTCAATTTTAAAACGAAGTACAAAAACAATTTATGAAAAACAGATGCTAGATTATGAATATATTAATGTTGAACAAGATCCTGACTTTGTAACGAATCAATGCATCACATTACTTGAAGAAGGACATATCTTGTATATCCTCCCAGAAACTTCAGTTTGTTGGAGACCAAATTTACTCACGGAACCTGATAAGATATCACATTATCTTTGTAGTACGTTATTGAGTCAACAAGTCAATGTTTCAATTCTAGCGACTGCTTTAAAAAATGAATCTGGAAAGGTAGTCATTTTCCCTGCCGACACGCCGAATGCTTATTCAGGAGATATGGAGACACGGGTTTATCAGCAATCTGAAACATTATATCAGCTGTTCGATTCTTTGAAAGCCGATGAATAATCAGGATTTTCTGCTTTAAAAACATAAAATAATTGTTTAATGGAGGTTTTATTGATGAAAAAAGTAACAGGAGTACTATTTATCGCAACAGCAGTTTTACTTTTAGGAAGTTCTGTTAGACCACTAGTAGACGATATGCCTCGCATCGTCAAAATAAATGAGCCTATCAAATTACATGTTGACGATATGCCTCGTATCGTTAAAGTGAATGAACCAATTAAGCTTTTCGTTGATGACATGCCGCGCATTGTTAAAGTAAATGAACCTGCTAAATTATTCGTCGACGACATGCCACGCATTGTTAAAGTAGATGAACCAGTCAAACTACTTGTTGATGATATGCCACGCATCGTATAAACTGATTTGCTCAAGACGCCTCGTGCGTCTTTTTTATTTAAAAAAAAGGTAAATGAATTATATATTTCCCTCCGTTTTTTCCTTTTTACTTATATAATAAACAGGGACAACCTAGATGCACTCTCATACGCCGCCCTTGTCACCAGTTTAATGAATAAAGGAGTTTGAACATTGAATGAAACAAAATCGTCATGGAGTTTAAAGCTGTTACTTAGTTCTTCACTTGCAATATCCGGGGCAGCAGTCGTCCCGTTCCAACTGGATTCTTCCGGCATTCAATCGACTGTCACCGAAGCCGCCTCGACCTATACCACTACCGCCAACTTAAATCTTCGCCTCAGCGCAGCCACTTGGAGCCCAGTCCTCTTGACAATCCCATCTGGCTCAAGCGTCACGTATATTAGTACATACGGTTCGTGGTACAAGGTCAGTTATGGAGGCAAAACAGGCTATGTCGCTTCTCAATATGTTTCGGTCTCAAACACTTCTGCTTACTATAAGACAACAGACCGATTAAATATGCGCCTCACCGCTGCTTCATGGAGTGATGTGGTCACCGTGATCCCTGCCGACGCGACCGTGAAGTATGTCAGTCGTTATGGGTCATGGTACAAAGTGACGTTCAATGGAAAGACGGGCTATGTCGCTTCTGCTTATTTAACACCTACGAGTGCCCCAGTCCCACCTTCGGACTACTATAAGACGACTGCCAACCTGAACCTGCGTCTCAGCGCCGCTTCATGGAGTTCCGTCGTCACGACGATTCCATCGGGTGCGACTGTCAAATATGTGAGCCGTTATGGATCATGGTATAAGGTCACCTATAATGGAAAAACCGGTTACGTTTCTTCTGACTACTTAACGGCGACGACAGCTCCCGTAACCCCGTCTTCTTATTATGAAACGACCGTAAACTTGAATATGCGTCTTAGCGCCGCTTCATGGAGCGATGTCTTGACCGTCATTCCAGCTGGATCAGTCGTCAAATATGTCAGCCGTTATGACTCGTGGTATAAAGTCACATACAACGGCAAAACCGGGTATGTAGCATCCGAGTACTTGAAACCTACGACTGTTACGACACCAACGGATACAGACGGAACCGGTAAAACGGTCGTCATCGACGCAGGACATGGTGGAAACGATCCTGGCGCTGTCTATGGCTCTGTTTATGAGAAAGTGATTGCGCTTGATATCGCGAAACGTCTAGCTGGCGTCTTATCGAGCACCTATGACTACAACGTTAAATTGACTCGTTCGAACGATACATACCTCTCCCTTGAACAGCGTGTGTCACTCAACAAGTCTTATAAAGGGGATGTGTTCGTCAGTCTTCATGCGAACTCTTCCGTTTATAACACGGCACATGGACACGAGGTGCTCGTCCCGACGTCAGAAAGTTATACGACAAACCCTTACGTTTCCGCTAGCCGAAGTCTCGGCTCAAGTATCAACAAAGAGATCGCTTCACGGATTTCTACGATTCAAAACCGTGGGGTCAAATATCAGAACGTTTACGTGGTTGGACGAAACGTCTCGCCTTCTACCCTTGTCGAATACGGATTCATCAGTAATTCAAGCGACCGTTCTTACTTGACGAATACGACATATCGCCAACGAATGGCTGAAGCAACAGCATCCGGCATTCATCAATTCATGCGATCTTATTACTAAAAAAAGGAACTTAGCACTCAGCTAAGTTCCTTTTTTGATATGGACTCGCCAAATCATATGGGATGCCCCAGGTCCCCAATAATGTTCGAGGATATGAGACGGCTCACCCAATCGTTTCTGCCAATAGGCTTGTGCGCTCGGGAATCCGGCATCTAAATAAAAGACCTTCTTCCCTCGAACCGAAATTTCACGCATCATCTCTTCTAACAAGAATTGTCCGACACCTCGCCGCTGCATTCGTGGTGACACATAGACACTCCCTAGCTCAATCGCACCACGCTCGATTTCCATATTCCCTGAGATGATGTCATTCGGAGGCAATAACGCCCCTGCTCCGACAAGGATTCCGTCTTCTTCTACAACGTACAGATCAACGGTGTCATCATCGAAATGATCTTGAATCGTCGTGTTCAGACGGGCCACTTCTTCATCGAGCAAATCGGCATCTTCAAACCGCTCTCGTCGAATCAAGTCACTCAAACTCTCCATAAATAAGCGTTGCAAGGATTTCACGTCTGATTGTTCGAGTGCGCGAAAATTCAAGACGGCCACTCCCTTTTCTTTTTTGTTTTACTCTTTACCCTCACGAATTCGTTGCGTAACACTCGGGTACGAGGGAATCATTTCTTCGAGCGGCTCATAATTCAATTTACCGTACGTTTTCCAAATGACTAAAATCGCGGCGGTCCATAATGTGATTGTCAAATGAATAAATCCGATTGGATAACCACTTTCCGCTTCGAACCCGACCATCACGAGCATCACGTTGAACATCGTATGCATGAGAAAGGCCGACCATAAATTGCGCGACGAACCGTTGTATACCCAAGTCATGAGGATCGTATATGCCATCACGGCTAAGCCATACGCCCAAAATGACAAATTCGCCTGTCCTGTTCCAGCCATGAAGAAGAGAGGAGTATGCCACATCGCCCACAGGACCCCGAGTGACAGGCTGGCTAGAAGTGGAGAGAGTCTTGATTGTAAGGCGTCCAGCAAATATCCGCGCCATCCATACTCTTCCTGCAACGTCCCTCCGAGAACTAGCATATAGAAGAAGTATGGGACAATCCACCACGGTTCGCGAACGAGTAGGGCACCGCTTCGATCCGTCCACCAATACGCCACGAGAAATAAGAACGGTACCAACAAAAAAGGAATCGCATACGCCTTCCAACTCATCTGGAACTGAATGCTTTTCCGAAGAAGATGTGTCACCCCTTCCCCGCCCCGAAGTCGATACATCGTGAGAAACCCTGCAATGCTTGGACCAAACGCCCCTAAAATAACGATGACCATGATTGGCAAATCGGTCCACCAGTACAAGCTTCCCCATATGAACCATGAATAGCCGAATGAGACCAATAAGAAAAAGTTGATGTATTTGTTTTTATACATAATCAGCACCCCTTCAGCAATGTAGTACCCGTTATTTGATTGGAAGAATAGCATTTGAATCTTTTTATATGTAATTATAATTGTTCGGCATATAATGAAGTGATGAATGGATTAAATAACCCTATGAGGTATCGACACTATGGAACAGATTAGCACGCATACAACGAGTCACAATGGATTTTTGATGATACTCGCTTTCCTCATTGCCAGCGTTTCTGCCTTGATGGCACTCGAATTAGCGAAGCGGGTCACAGGAGGTATGACAACGTCTCATCGTATTTGGATTTTGTTTGGTGGTACCACGCTAGGTCTCGGGATTTGGTCCATGCATTTTGTGGCCATGCTCGGTCATGCGTCCTTACATGAGAGTACCTATTCGATTTGGCTCATTATCGGATCAATGATTCCGGCGATTGCCGGGTGCATCCTGTCATTCGGTTTGATTTCTCGCAAGACGACATGGATGTCCTTACTGCAATCTTCCGGTTTGATGGGCTTTGGAATCGTCAGCATGCATTATATTGGCATGGCAGCCATCCAGAGTGTTCAATTGGACTTTGACCTCTCATGGGTATTGGTATCCATCGGCATCGCATGGGGCGCTTCCTTCCTCGCTTTATGGGTTGGTTTCTTTTCGTCCTACGCTACGGCACGGACATCCTTGCCCGTGAAACTGATGTTCTCCCTTTTAATGGGAACAGCCATCTTCAGTATGCATCTTACCGGAATGCAGGCAACAACCATTATTCCGGATGCTTCACCCGCGAGCCGAGTCCCGATTGACCCGACCTTACTCGCATGGCTCGTCACAAGCATCGTGTTTCTTCTATTCGGGATGTACTTGATCGCCTATACGCTAGACCGCCAAATTCAAAAACGGGATCTCTTCCAAACGACGATTTTAGAATCGACAACGGATGCTGTAGTGACGACGACAAGTGATGGTGAAATCCAATATCAAAATCAAGCGTTCGCTCACTTATTCGAGGGATGTGCGACAGAACCTTTTTTTCAGGATTATCACCCCTTATTATCGGCTCAACAGCCATTCCACCAGCCGATTCAAATTGAAACGAATCAGCGCACGTTAGAAGTGACGTCTTATCCGCTTCAAGATGGTTTGAACAATCAAGTACTCTGGTTCATCCGAGATGTGACCAAGACGGTCGCTTCCCAGCGTCTAATTGAACATATGGCCTTTCATGATGCGTTGACCGATTTACCGAATCGCCATAAACTTGATGCCCTTCTACAGGAGAGCGTCTCACAGGAACGGTCGGTCGCCTGTTTATACATCGATGTGAACCGCTGGCGTTTCCTAAGTGACATTCTCGGGCATCATGGGGCGGATGAATTGATCATGCAAGTCGCTGACCGCCTCAAACATACGATTCATCCAGACGATGTGTTGACACGCATCGGTCCATCCGAGTTTATGATTTTACTATTTGCCCAACGAAGTTCGCTCGCTCATCAAAAGGCAGAGAAATGCATTAAGGCGATTTCATCCACGTTCGATGTGGATGGAACGACACTTGAATTAACCATGAGTGCTGGAATCAGTCATTATCCAAAAGATACACATTCCCCGAACGAATTGATTCAATTCGCTCGTTTGGCTGCCCATGAGTCCAAACGTGACGGGAAGAACAAAATCAAGACGTTTGAAGAGTCGTCACGTCCTCAAATTTTGCGCAATATCGAGATAGAAAAAGCACTCGTCACCGCATTGAGTAAAGATGAACTCACACTTGTCTATCAACCGAAAATCGATTTGAAACGGAATCGATTAGAAGGCGTGGAAGCGTTACTTCGCTGGCAACATCCACAAATCGGAAAGGTTGCGCCATCTGACTTCATCCCGATTGCAGAAAACACGGGGTTAATTCATTCGATTGGTCATTGGGTCATTCGAGAAGGCTGTCGCACTTGGGTACGTTGGCAACGAACTGGGATACGTCCCTTTACATTATCCCTTAACGTCTCCCCGCTCCAATTTGCGCGCGAAGACTTTGTTGATACGCTACAATCCATTCTTTTGGAGACGGGGATGGACCCGATGTATCTCGAATTGGAAGTGACCGAGTCCTCGATGCTTTCATATGAAGCCTCAACCCGTGAAAAATTGACACAGTTGCATCAGCTCGGGATCCTCATTTCTCTCGATGATTTTGGGACTGGCTATTCTTCGTTCAGCCAACTTCGGGAACTTCCCGTACAAGTGCTGAAAATCGATCGAACGTTTATCGAAAACCTGTTCACCGACCGCAATCAAGAGGCCATCGTCCGCTCGATGATTCAACTCGGTCACAACCTTGGTATGAAAGTTCTCATGGAAGGCGTGGAAACGTCCGCACAATTGGAATGGCTTCTAAAAGAGTCATGCGATTTTGTTCAAGGGTATTATTTTAGTCGTCCATTAGCCGAGACAGACGTTCCACTTCACGTAAAACAAACAACGACCTATCTCGAATTCGGGAAACACTAAAAAATCGCTTCTGTCAGGTGACAGAAGCGATTTTTGATTAAGACACACGTTCTTTTTCTTCTTCCCGAATCAAATGATATTGATCGAGAATCAACTGGGTCAACGTGTCCCCTTCATGAAGATGAAGGTATTTTTCAATCGTTGACGAGATGCCGTGTTCTTCGATCGACAAGTTCAGCTCCGACGATTCCGAATCCTCCGGGTTGTAGTAATGAAGAGCTGCTGCAATCCCGTAAGCGAGTTCGTTCGGCTCGATGCCGTTATCCATCAATTCACGTGCCGGCTTGACGAGACGGTCGCTCGGTCCTAGTTTACGAATCGGTGAACGCGCCACACGCGACACTTCATCCTTCAATTTCGGGTTTTCAAAACGCTTGATGATCTTTTGAATATATTGGCTATGCTCTTTCGCCTCGAATCCGTATTTCTCAAGCAATAACCAACCTGTCTCATATAATGCGCCTTGGACGACTTGACGCACACGACGATCCTTCAGCGCCTCGTCAATCGTCGCCTTTCCGAACAATGAGCCGATATAAGAGGCGATGGCGTGTCCCGTATTGACCGTGAATAATTTTCGTTCGATATACGGTCCGATCTCTTCAACCCATGTCACACCTTGAATCGGTGGTTGTTCGTTGAGCCCTTGTGTCTCGATGACCCATTCATGGAACGTCTCGACTTCCACGTAAAGCGGATCCTCATGTTGTTGTAGCGGGACGATGCGGTCGACTGCTGCGTTCGGGAAGAAGACATTCGCCTCCCCGACACCACCACACGCCTCTACTTCTTGGCGAAGAATCGCACTCCCACCAATCATGTTCTCACATGCGATGACATAGACCGGTGCATCCTCGACTTCACGAGCACGAAGTCCTTCACTGATCAAGGGTGCCACTTTTGAGAGGAGTGACGGTCCGACAGCCGTCGTCACGAGATCTGCTTCTGCAATCAAGTCCACGACCCGAGCTGGTTCTTTCAAACTGTTGACACCGCGTACTCGGTCGACGACGACACGATCGACGCCATCTTCCGCAAACCCGACCTCATAATGACGTTTTGCCTCAAGCGCTTCGATGACCGTGTCATTGATGTCGACAAACGTCACCTCGTAACCGCTTTGGTTGAGCAATAATCCGATAAAGCCTCGTCCGATGTTCCCTGCCCCAAAGTGAACAGCTTTCATTTACGCCACCTCTTCCATAAAGAGCGCCAAGATTTCTTCCTTCGTTTTCGCCTGAACAAGACGCTCTACATTGCTTTCGTCTGAGCATAGAATCGCGATTTGCGATAGGAGCTCTAAATGTTCATCATTCACGCCTGCAATTCCGATGACGAGTTTGGCCGTTTGACCCCCAAAGTCGACCCCATCTGGTACTTGCAGGAACGAGATCCCCGTCTTCTGAACCGCTGATTTCGCTGCTTCTGTACCGTGTGGAATGGCGACGTGATTTCCGATATAGACGTTTGCGATCGCTTGACGTTCATGCATCGCTTCTACATACTCCGGCGTCACACAGCCGGCGTCTTGTAGGACGGCTCCGGCTGCTGTGATTGCTTCCTCTGTCGTTGCGAATGTTTGGTTAAGTCGAATCATCTCTGTTTGAATGAATGGCATTTTAATTTCCTCCTAATGGCTAAACCGTATCTCTATCTATTCTGAGTTCAAGAAATTTTGCTGCGTTCCGCTTTAATTTCTTCTACCAATTGGTCGTAGTAATCAGCGTTCAAGAAGTTCGTAACCGAACGATGAATCGCATTCGGTGCTTGCGCTTCCGCACGCTCCGTCAAATCTTCGTGTGTGATGACGAACTGGGCATCTTTCGGCAAGTTGCTGATGGACGTGTTCGTCACTTTGATTGGCAAGTTCGCTTTGTTGACCTTGTTTCGGAGAACCGATGCTCCCATGGCACTCGATCCCATTCCAGCGTCACAAGCGAAGATGATGTGGTCGACTTTATCAAGACGATCTGTCACGAGAGCCGATGCGTAAGACTGTTTGCCTTTCATCGCACTCACGTTTTGTGTCGCTTCTTCGAGTGATACTTCCTCTGCTGCGCTCGATTTCAAGATGA
>Ga0334892_1001136_pt1 | contig 24428 bp, 18 predicted proteins | sample GraSluR3_MG_4_FD_207213 | JGI IMG/M metagenome (GOLD analysis project Ga0334892, IMG submission 207213) | Sludge microbial communities from methane-producing bioreactor in Wageningen University, Netherlands - Granular Sludge_15_04-R3 | ecosystem: Engineered > Bioreactor > Anaerobic >...
TGGCGTGGCGATGACCACCGCCCTCGCCTCGGCTTTCTTAAACCAGCCGGTGAGACGGGACATTGCTATGACTGGCGAGGTTACTTTGCGCGGTAGAGTTTTACCCATCGGCGGTTTAAAGGAAAAATTAATTGCAGCCCATAGAGCTGGTATTAAAAAGGTCTTCATTCCTCACCAAAACCAAAAGGATTTGGTTGAGGTACCAGAAAATGTTAGACAAGATCTGCAAATTGTACCGGTTGAGCAAGCCGACGAAGCAATTAAGCAAAGCTTAGTAAGTAAAACGAAGAAATAATTATCAGACCGTCATTTATTTATTTCGGTTGGCAATATACTCAATTAAGTCAAACAAGATTTTTCTTTCTGGTGAAGATGGCACAGACTGAAGTGCATCTTGAGCTTTCTCGGCAAAATCTTGAACCCTGCTTTTAGCGTACTCAACAGCACCAGTCTGGATTAAAATTGTTTGAATCTGTTTAACTTCTTGATCGGATAAGTCTAGTCGACCAATTTTATTCTGTAGAAATTTTCTCTGCTTGTCATTACCGTGTCGATAGGCGTGTTGAACCAACAGTGTTTTCTTGCCTTCTTTGAAATCGCCCCCCACTGGCTTACCAGTAACTTCTGGCTGACCAAAAGCACTGAGTAAATCATCGGTAATCTGAAACAAAGTACCGGCCGCTTGGCCATAATGTTCAATAGCTGTTTCAAGCTGAGATAAATTTATTGCTTGTTTTTTGGTTAATTTTTTAGTTTTGTCTTTTTTTTGATTTTTTTGAATATAATTTTGTCCCAATTTGAAACCAATTTTTAAAGGATTAACAAAGGTGTATTCACCAGAAACCAGTTCTAATCCTTTTAATAATGTGTCTTCGGAAGTTTGGTCGGTGAGTTTTTCGTGATTTTGATCAAAAGTAACAAACCAGCCTGCTACCGTGTTGTTGTAATAGTGTCTTGATAATAATTGCATTATGTCAACTCGATCATCCGCCGAAAAAACCGAATCGGCAATAATTTGAGTGGATAAACCGTCCAACCAAATACCAGCTACTTCGGTGTAAGAGCGAGCAATATGTTCCAATTGAGCCGAACTCAAGTTTTGATAATTTGTAGATTTTGCTAAATCCATCTGCCATTTAATATGGAAGGAAGGTTGGCCGTTACGCAATTTGTCTTGATCAGCAATATCATCAGCCATTAATAATCTTTTGTGTTTAAGTTCAACTAGCAACATTGCTTTCTTGATTGGCGGTTGAGTAATAATGGTGGCAAAAGACTCTTGAGTAACTAAACTAGCCCCAACTGCAACTAATAGTGGTCTAACTGCCTTCCCGGAACGCAAACAAAATTCCTGCAAACGTTCCAAAACCGCCACCGACCAAGGGTCAATTTTTTTGACTTGCAAACGGTTATTATCAAAAAAGTCTATTTTTTCTTGATTGATAACGATTTGAGCCATCTTTAAGGCTAAAGGCAAATTAAGATCGGTTGGTGTGGAAATGGCCTGGTTTGCGACGGTTTTAGCAGTTTTCATTTCACTTTCTGTTTTGTGTTGTTTTTGATAGCAATTCTGATAGCTTCATTATGGTCAGATTTATACCAATAATACCAGATAAAAAACTAGAAACTGAAAGATTAAAAGTCCTTTAGATTTGAAAATCGACAACGATTTTAGCTGAGTTGCCCAACTTGGCTTACAATATACCCGTGTTAAAAAAACAATCTGAGTTATTTTTATCTCGATCAGCGCAGGAGACCATTAAGTTTGGTCAAGCGCTGGCACTAAGATTTAGGGAAGATTATGGCCGGCGGCCGGTCATTTTTCGGCTTCTTGGCGAATTAGGTGTGGGTAAAACCCAACTGGTTAAAGGGTTGGCCGCCGGCCTTAACATCAAAGACTTGATAACCTCACCTAGCTACACCTTGGTTAATGAGTATTATTTTGATCTAGCAGACTTGAACGATTATCAGCAGTTGAAAGACAAGAAATTCATATCTTTTATTCATATAGACGCCTGGCGGTTAACAAAACCAGATACTTTTAAACAAATTGGCTGGGGAAAATACCTGTCCCAATTAGCGGTAATTGCTCTGGAGTGGCCACCTCAAAATTTAAGCTTACTCCCTGGTAAATTAGACCAAGCAAAAATAATATCAATTAAGCTAAACTACCAAAACCAAACAGAAACAAGAGAAATTTTTATTGAAACTAACTGATTCAATAATAAAAAACAATAATAATGCAGAAAAAATAACCTCTATGATAGTTTTAGGCATCGATACTTCTTGTGATGACACTTCTGTTGGTATCACCGATGATTTTGTGGTTCTGGCCAATATCATCTCCTCGCAAGAGGAACTGCACGCACCCTGGGGCGGTGTGGTGCCAAACCTAGCCAAACGAGCGCATCAAAAAAATTTTGAGGTTGTTTATCAACAAGCTCTGGCAACAGCCAAGATTAAGGAAGAAAAAATAGAGGTCGTGGCAGTTACTCAAGGACATGGCTTGGCTGTTGCTTTAGAAGTTGGTATAGAAAAAGCCAAGCAACTTGCCAAAAAGTTGCGATTGCCACTGGTTGCTGTTCACCACTCCGAAGGTCATTTTGTAGCAAACTACGCCCGTGATTTGAATAATAAAAGTATTCAAAGGGATAAAGATTTAAATATAGATAGTACTATTTTTCCAGCATTGGCCGTCTTGATTGCTGGCGGTCAAACTCAACTGATCAAGGTTAATCGTGTCGGAGGTTATGAGATTATCGGGCAAACTGTCGATGATGCCATTGGAGAAGCTTTTGATAAGTCAGCCAGAGTTCTGGGCCTGGGTTATCCTGGCGGCGCGGCGCTAGCGCGCGCCGCCATAAAGGGAAATGATAAGGCATACTCTCTACCTAGACCTATGAGTCAAATCGATAATTTAGATGTCAGCTATGCTGGCTTAAAAACAGCCTTTATCCGTCAGGTAAGAGAAGTTCTTGGACCAGAGTCAGATTCAGTAACCAAATCGGTTGAGTCATTGGCCGGACACCTGACAAAAAAACAGATTACTGATCTGGCCGCTGCCTTCCAGGCAGCGGCCATCGACACCTTAATTATTAAGATTGAAAAAGCTATACAAAAGTATGGTTTTAAACAAATATTTTTTGGTGGCGGTGTGGCAGTAAATCAATTACTTCAATCTAAAATGTCTGAAGTAACTAAGAAATATCAGCTTGAGACTTTTTTCCCAACCCCAGATCTTTGCCGAGATAACGCAGCCATGATCGCTATTGCCGGTAGTTTGAGAGCTAAAAAAGGTTTAGTAGTTAGTAATTTTGACCAACTCGATCGACAACCGCAATTTTCTTTATCTGAATATCAATAGAAAAACTACAGAACACCAAAATTACCTACAAATTATTATCATTAAATATCATTGTCGATAATAAACTCTCTCATTTTATTCCAAGATGGATCAACTGTTTCATAAGCCCATTGCTGGTATTTTTTAATCGGCGGGTGGACAAACAAGGTGGCCTCCTCCGTAGCTACCGGCTCATCACTGACAGGAATATATACCTGATTAAATTTGGGATAATTTGCAGTCAAATTACTGCCAAACCAACCAACCTCAAACAGTGAAATATGACTAACAATTACATTGGAATACCAATCGTAAAGCAAACCTGCTTTAACAGGATCAGCAATAACTAAGGGTGAAAGCAATTGGTTTGCCAATCCTAGAAATACTTTTTGCTGTCGCCTTTGTCTGGCCAGATCACCTTGTTCAACCATCTCATTGGCATATCGAGAGCGAATAAATTTAATAGCTTGCTCACCACTTAAAACCTGTGGTCCCTTTTCAAAACTTATTGTTTCATAAAGCCTGGCTGGATCGGTCTCAGTGGTAACATCAACGCCAGCTCTTGGGAAACGTTCATCAGTGAAACTATTCTCAATATCAACAAAAACACCTCCCTGTCTATCTATCAAATTCTGTAAATCTGATAGCGATAAAACCAAGACCGACTCGATTTTTTGACCAATCATCTCTTCGACTGCGGTCTGAATTAATGAGCTTGGTCTGGCGGGATTCTCCGCCAGACCAAGCTCATACAATTGATTAATTTTATGTCCGTAAGTAGGTAAATAGATGTCTCTAGGAAAACTGATGAGACTAATCTTATCGGCATCTTGATTGTAGGAAACCAAAATAATTGTATCGGTTAAAACATCTTCTCGGTTACTTCCGTCAACCTGATCGGTTCCCAAAATTAACCAGCGTCGACTGGGAAACTCTTGGTATTGACCATACAATAAACCACCAAACAGCTCTAAACTCAGTCCCAAAGAACTACGATGTGACGTAGTTTCAAATAATTGTTTAACTTCTACAAGTCGACCAACCAGTGGCTTAACGGCTAACGAACAAAGAAGGCTGACTGCCAATACGAATACAAAACTGGCTAACAAAAAAGAATAACTAAACGATTTTATCGTTAATAGTAAAGCAGATAACCATTTATTTTTTTTGGCCGTTTGCATAACCTTTAACATTCTAAAATTAGGCTCTAATTAATTTTGCCCGAAAACGTAGCCAAACCCAACGCAAACTATTAGCTAAGTTGAAAAGACTATAAAGGGGATAGTTAGTCACATAATCGTAGCTACCGGCCGACTGCATCAATTTGGCTCCGTAGCCTTCCTTGAAGCGGTGAAATCCATACCAGCGATGTTTGGGGTCAGGTTTTGGTCCCAAGGCTCCCCACATATCAAACTTGACACACCCTTGTTTTTTAGCGAGCATAATTGCTTCCCACATCATTAGGTTGCTGGCCATGACCTCTCGATGCTCCCTGGAGCTTGCTCCATAAGGGTAATATGCCACTTGGTTATGAATAAACAGAATCCAAACTGCTAATATTTTTTCCTCGTAGACTGCCTTTAAAATTTTTAGTTTCTGTGAGCCGGCAAATTGTTTAAACATAGTTTGGTAGTATTTTTCATTATGAGCGTAAAACTGCTGTCTGGTGGTAGTTTCCTGTAGTAGTTTGATGTAATCAGTTAAACCTTGATCGCTAGTATCTTCATAAATCTTGACACCCTTGCGCCTGGCCAACCTAATGTTATACCGAGTTTTTGATTTGCAGTTTTGAAAAATCTCGTCTGTGTCAGCAGATAAATCAAGCTGAAAAGTATAAGGAGTAAAAATTTCTTTTCCAGATTTAAGATCTAAATCAAGCATTTCTTGCTCTAACTGCTGCTGCTGATCTACCTCCTCAGCCGGAACAAAAACATTAGGCTCGAGTTTAAAAAAAATCGTGTTATTTTTTTTAGCTAGATCACCAAGGGCGGCAATAAGCTCTGAGGTTGGCATAACACCTCTGGGAATGTAGCCTACCTGATAGTTGCCAACTGGCAATTTAGAAAAAAGAATTTGACAAACACTGGTTAGTTGACCGTTATCATCATAAATTCCCAGACGCTCAACTTCCTGACCCATTTGTCGCCTAAACTCACCCCATTCCCAAGTCTGCAAGGGATGGCTGGCTAACTGATTATAAAGATCCTGCTCGTCAGGACGAATGGTGCGAATGATCATACCAAAAGTATTGTAAACGAATTGACCGTACTAGTCATTTATCATCATTTGTTTACTATCTAATTTATTGTTTTAGAAAATCTTCAATCGACATTTCACCACTTAGAAGTGAATCGATTTCCAACTCATCTAAGTTGGTGGTTCTTCTGGCGGGACGTGATCTTGATTTTGCACCAGTCAAATTCTTTAATCGACCGGTTTTTGATCGACCATTTAATCTGTAAAACTCTAATAAGTCGGCGGGTATTTCACGAATAAATCTTGAGGGTAGTTGCGCCTGTGGCGAACCATATAAATATCTCTGCTTGGCATAAGATAAAGTTAGAAAACGCTTGGCTCGGGTGACACCAACATAAAACAAGCGTCTTTCTTCTTCAAGTTCGTCTTGACTAAACATTGATCTAGAGTGCGGAAACAAACCTTCCTCTAGTCCCACCAAAAATACAGCCGCGAACTCAAGTCCTTTAGCTGCGTGCAGAGACATTAAGGTGACGGCTGGCTGCTGAATATTATTTTGGTCGCCAACTTCATCATTTTCCACCAAGGCAACCTGCTCTAGGAATTCCTCTAAATTGGGAAACTGCGAAGCTACTGAGCGCAACTCTTGGATGTTTTCCAGACGACTAACATCTTCTGGATTTTTCTCATCGAATTTATCGAGATATTTGGTAGCAGCTAGAACGCCATCGATAATTTCAAGCGTAGCTAAAGGTTTTTCATCCGAATCAGACTGTTTTTTTTCTCGCCAGGTTTCAAATAATTGATATCGCTGCTTGCCTAGTTTGATTATCCGGTTTTGGGCAACTTCATTGTCTGGCCGATAGACCAAGGCTAAGTAGGCTAAAACATCCTTGACTTCCTTACGGGCGTAAAAGCGAACTCCACCAACCAATCGATAAGCCAGCCCTTCTCGAATAAACGCTTCTTCAAAAGACCGACTTTGGGCGTTGGTACGATACAGCACTGCTATCTCATTTAAATCAAGGTCTAGTTCTTTAATTAACCTCGCAATATGAGAGGCTTCGGAGTAGCCACTGGCACACTCCAAAAGTTGAATCTTGGCTTGATCAGCATTCTCGGTCCAGAGTTCCAAAACCGGGTGACTGCTATTGTTTTTGATAACTTGGCTAGCAGCCTGCAAGATAGTTGGTGTACTGCGATAATTCTTTTCTAACCGATACTCTTCCAAGTTAGCAAAATCCTGTTTTAACTTGAGCATATTTCGGTAATCAGCTCCGCGCCAACCGTAAATGGCTTGACTCATATCGCCCACCACAAACAAATTATTAGGTGCCGAGATTAAAAGTTTAGTTAAAACATATTGAGCGTGATTTGTATCCTGGTATTCATCTATTAATATCCATCGCCAAAGCTGTTGATAAGATCGTTGAATTTCAGGGTTTAATCTTAAAAGTTCAATTGTTTTAACTAGCAGGTTATCAAAATCTACTGCTCCTGAGCGTAACAAGCGCTTCTCATACTCCAAGTACACCTTAGAGACCTTTTCCTGAAAGTGACCTCTGGCAAAATTAGCGTAATCGGCTGCTGAGATAAGTTGCTGCTTGGCTTCGCTTATTGAAGCCATAACCGCTCGCGGGTGATATTGTTTTGGGTCAATATTCATTTCCTTCAAAATTAATTTAATCAGTGAAAGTTGGTCGTCATCATCATAAATGGCGTACTGGTGTGGCAAACCAACGCGAGGGGCGTGCTGGCGTAATAGCTTGGCGCAAAGACGGTGAAAAGTACCGGCGTAGGGTAATTTTTGGTTTGTTAGTAGCTGAACTCGAGATTGCATTTCGCCAGCAGCTTTGTTGGTAAAGGTCAATAATAATATATTTTCAGGCTGAGACTGACGTTCGCTGTCGCTCAACAAATAGGCGGCTCGGGTGGTCAGTACTCTAGTTTTCCCAGAGCCTGCTCCAGCTAAAACAATCGCCGGTCCTTCACCGTGCAAAACTGCTAGTCTTTGCTGCTCATTAAGTGGTCCTAATAGGTCCATAAGTCAACAGCCTAGCACAAAAAGGGCTGGTGAAAAGAGTTGGGCAAAATATTGATGATTGCTCAAATCTGTTCTGTATCACTTATGATGTAAACTAAAACATATGAATAAACTTATTTTTTCTGACAAAAAATTGCTAGTTGCCAACTGGAAATCCAACAAACATTATTTGGAAGCAATTGATTGGGCCAAAACATTTAATCAAGCCGAAAAGAGAGATAACCGTCAATATGTGGTCTGTCCGCCGTTCCCTGTGCTAAGTAGCCTGGTTGATTATTTTACTGACACTGCTGATTTAGGTGTTCAGGATTTGAGTCCGTTTGGCGCCGGCGCTTACACGGGAGAAGTCAGCGGTTATAATCTCACCCACTTGAAGGTCAAATTTGCTATTCTTGGCCACTCCGAGCGCCGGCGCTACTTTTCTGAATCCTCTCAACTTGTTGCCCGCAAGGTTGAGCAGGCACTAGATTTTGGAATAACACCAATTGTTTGTGTAGATCATAACGAAGTTGAGGATCAGGTCAATCAATTAAAACAGGATCAGTTGGATCAGATTGTTGTGGCTTATGAACCTGTGCACGCGATTAGCACTTTTGGTGGGCAACCTGATCCTATCGAAAAAACTCTACAAGAAATCCAGCGAATAAGAGAATTTTTTGGCCAGCAAACAGCTGTTATCTATGGTGGCAGTGTTAATTCTGAAACCTCGATTGTCTATTTGGAACGTAAGGAAATCGACGGCTTATTAGTTGGTGGTGCTAGTTTAGAAGCTGCAACATTTGTTAAGCTTTAAAGCACTTTCGGGCTAGTTAACTTTAAAAATTATTTACCGACCAAAATAATTGACACTTAAATTTCTGGTTCACTAAATTTTTATTTCTACTCGATCCGATACACGTTGTATTCAGTTCCTTGTAAGGCCAGAGGGAAATTTGCCGCATACCATTCTTCATTTGCTTGATGATCAACTCTTTCAGGTGCCCCAATAACCACCCACTTGATTTGGTATTGTCTTAGCAACTCCAAAGCAGCATCATCACCTAAAAACATCGTCATCATGTCGTCAGACAGCTGTGGATCAGTTATGCCATAAGTCCACAGCCAACCTGGAAAAGCCATTAAGACCTGGGTATGCGTGTGGGCCAATACCCAACTGTTATGATTTTGACCGGTTAACACTCGATCGCCAGGATTAGATAACTCGTTTAGAGACTGAGCCAGGGCCAAATCTTCGTGACTCCACATTTGGTAGGAATTGCGATCGACCCTAGTAAATCGCCAAACATCTAACCAACTGGAAACAGTCAATAACAAAAATAAACCAATCGCTATGCCCTTCAAAATTCTTCTGCGAAGCCAAAGTTGGTGCAGAATATACCAGACTGGCCAAACCAGCAAAAAGTGAGACCAAGTTAATATTTTTGTGTTATCCCAAATGTGAGGTTGAAACTGAATCAAGTTAACTGCTGTAAATAAAATCCAGCCAGCCACCACTAAGGGTTGACGATGCAGCTTCCCCCACCAAGTGCCAATTAAAGCTAAGGGCAAAAACAAGCCATAATTTAACCACCAGAAGTAAAACCAGTTGATACCGTGAGCTTGTGAATTAGCAAACCAACCTGGCATAAAAAGGAAAAAACTGGTATCCAGGCTTCGGTGCAAAGTGTAAAGAATTGGTCCGGCAACCACCAGAGTTGAAATGGCTAGTAATAGCCAATATCGCCACTGGCGCCAAGAATAAATGGCCAAAGTGGCCAAAATAAAAAATAAAGCTAAAAAAGAATGAGAGTGAATGATCGTAAGCGAGCCAGTAAGCAAACCGAGCAAGGTAACTCGCCACCACTTCACCTTACTAAAGTGTACTTTTCGCCACTTATTAGCCTGCCAGACAATTAATACTGCCATTGGGAAGCCTAATAAGAATGAACGCTGTGGAATCATTTCTGAAGTAATAATGCTGATCCACTCAATGTAGCTATCGGTTACGTGAGTATATTGTCTAGGAGAATAAAGTAAAGTCTCGGCTGATGGGTTATTCAGCCAATCTTTAATAAACCACCACACTCCCCAACCACCATTAAGTAAAAACAAACTAAGACCAACAACTGCTCGACTAGCTTTTTTGAATAGCTGAAAATAAAAGGTATACACCGCACTCAAAAAGAATATCGATGTTAAAATTGATGGCCAGACAAAAGCATTAATTAAACTTGCTCCTGCCCTCATTAATAAACCGCTAATAGCATCAGCAGCAAATGGGTAAGTAAAGGCAGAATGAATATGAAACGGATGATTAGCAAACCATTGTTCAATCGGTCTGAGAGCAAATACATTAGCATATGTAATGTGCGCTGCCCAATCACCCCAAACACCAACCCAACCTGCTTGCAAACCATCACTAGTGAAGTATAGAATTTGTGGCCAAAGATAGGCAAAATACATTCCCCAACTTATAAAAACAACCAACAAACCGGCAAAGTAATTAGAAGCAAATAATTGAACTAGTTGTTTTTCTAGTTTTTTGGCAAACAGTCGCCAGTCAATTTGGACAAGATCGCCAATTTTTTTGAACATAAGGCTTTATTTTACCTTGTTATCCGGGTATGATAAGTCCCTGTCCAGCTAAGATCAACAAATATAAACCAATCGAGATTCAAAAAGATGAAAAAACTGGTTAGGCAACTGCCTTTTTATTCAATCTTAAAAAGACCTTCTTTTTGGCTAATAATAGTTTTGTTTTTTAGTGCTTTTTGGCGTTTTTGGCGTTTGGATTTTCCGCCATCTTACTACTTTGACGAGGTTTATCACGTTGTTACCGCCAAGTTAATGGCTCAAAATGATCCCCGAGCTTATGAGTGGTGGCATTCTCCTCCAGAACCCGAAACCGCGATTGATTGGCTGCATCCACCTTTAGCAAAATTAACTCAGGCTGCCAGCATTTTACTGCTCGGTAATCACAGTTATGCCTGGCGATTTAGTTCAGCGGTCTTTGGGGTAGGTGTGATTTTTTTAATTTATCAATTGGCTAAAAAAATTGGTTTAGGAGAGCGCGCCGCCGCCCTGGCGGCGGCGCTCGCCTCTCTAGATGGTCTGCTTCTAACTATGTCCAGAATCACCATGAATGATATTCACGTCACATTTTTTATGTTGCTGACTCTATGGTTGTACTTAAAATGGAAAGATAAACCTGATTTTAAAAATACTTTTTTGGTTGGTGCTGGCGCTGGCTTCGCCAGCGCCAGCAAATGGTCAGGTATTTTTGTTTTATTGCCGATTGTGGTTGATCAACTAATCCTACTTTTACAAGCAAAAGCAGTCTCAACATCTTGGACTAGCAAAAAATTAAAAGATCAAATTACCAAGAGCTTTGATTTACTAAGCTCAGTTTTACTTCTTGTACCCTTAATTTACTTAGGTAGCTATGCGCAAATGTTTTGGCAGGGTCATGATCTTGCTCACTGGTGGGAGCTGCATCAGCAGATATGGTATTACCAGACACATCTGGAAGCAACCCATCCCTATCAATCTTCCCCCTGGCAGTGGATTATCAACGCAAGACCAGTTTATTCTTACACCGAGTCAGTTTTACCAGATAACAACGACAATCCGCAAATGTTAAATATGTACATCCAAGGAAACCATTTGCTTTTTTGGGCTGGTTTAGTTGCGGTGATTTTTTATGTATCTGAAATCAGTCTTAGAATTTTAAAATTAGCTATCACGACATTCCAATTAGCAAATGAAACTAAAACAAAGATAATTAAGCAAACTAGAACATCATTATCGGCACAAAAACGATCTTTTAAACAACTTACACCACTACTTTTTATTTTAGTTACTTACCTGTCTTTCTGGACACCGTGGCTTTTATCACCCAGAATTATGTTTTTCTACCACTACACACCAGCCGTACCTTTGCTATGCATAATTTTGGCTAGTTTATTGGTAAGGGGATGGGATTTGGGAGGCAAACTCAATTTTTTTGTAATTGCTGTTGTGTTAGCAATTGCCATTAATTTTGGCTTGTTTATCCCAAACTGGACTGGCCGGATAGTCACTCAAGATTTCGCTCAACAAATCTATTTTCCAATTAAGAGTTGGCGCTAATCAATATAAAAATCAATATAAAAATTGAGTAGTTTGAACTTCAACGCTCAATAAAAAATAAATGAAAATAAATTAATAAATTATTTTTGCTCTTCTTCAAGTAATTGATTAAGCCTCTGCTGTTGTTTTGTTTCATTTCTCCAAGTTGTTTCTAAAGGTGTTGTGGTAAGTCCCAACCATCTACAGGCATCACAGTCTCCGCAGGGTTCATCGTTTAGCCACTCAAGTGAATAAAATCGATCGCGCACCGCCAATAACTCACTTTTTAGATCATCCATTTGCTCTTTAGTTAGTTTTAACTCTTCGCTTCTATACTTGCCGGCAGCTGTTGGCTGAATAAAAATAAATTCTCCCTTGATAATTTGGTATTGAAAGTTTGGATCTAGATCGCCCAATAATTTGTAAAACAATAACTGATTGATCAATGAACCATCGGATGATTTGGTCTTGCCCAGAATCTGGTTTCTAGATTTAGGTCGACCGGTTTTATAATCCACCACCTTCACTTGACGACTTGCAGCATCAAGAAGATCAATTCTGTCTACTTTACCTACCAGCTTCAGACCTTCAAACACAATTGGCTGTTGGTAGCCAAACTTACGTTCGACTTCAAGTGATGGTTTAAACTCAGCTTGAAAAGCTTGGTAGTATTCTGTCACTAACGACTTAGCTTTTGCTTGAATCTCCAACATATCGGTTGTCGGCAAGGTGTATCGTTTCAAGCTGCGGTCAATCTCTAACCATAACTTTTCCAAATCAACCAGCTGCCCATCTCTATTAAGTTGGCGATAAAGCCGTTCCATAGCAGCGTGAACGGCCGTACCAATGACCAAGGCTCGCTGCGGATACTCTGGCATACCAATTAAACGCCGATAAAAAAAACTGACCGGACATTTTTTAAATTCTTGTAAAGATGTGACCGAGAAAGCAAAGTTCTCTACCAGAGCTTTTAACCAAGATTCATTAAGATTTAAGTCTCTCAGATGATTCTGTTTAACAGCAAAACTCTGCTCTATCTGTCTGATTAATTGCTTGGCAGGCTGGTCATTAATAAATTCAACCAAATTTTCTGGTAATTCAACGATAAACTGCGATGGTAACCAAGGTGCTACCTGGTCAGACTTAACTTGCAGCTTGCTACTAGTGATCGTAACCGATTCCAAAGCTCTAGTTAGCGCCACATAAAACAGTCGCCGTTCATCTTCATTGTTCTCTTCTGAATTTAGATCGGCATAGGGAATAGTACCTGGCAAAGGTTTGATTTTGTCCCGGCGTTTTAAATTTCCCCAAATTTCGTCTTGAGCGTGCAAAATAAACACGTGTCGCCATTGCTGGCCTTTGGCTGAGTGGGCAGTGGTTAGGGTCGCCGCTTCAGCTTTCAGCTGAAGCGGCTCACTGCTTAAGCTCAAATTGTGACTAATCATTTTCTGCCAATCCTCTAGAAAGTCAGTCAGTCGACGCTCAGAATTTGAACGAGACCAACCTTGCACATACCTTAGAAAACTTGCCACGGCCAACAAATCTTCGATAGATTGTTGATTTGACTGAGCATAATGATAAAAACCAGTTCGGTTGAGTAAGTTTTCCACTAAGTAAGCCAGTGGCCAAACAGTTTCTTGATGCTGCAATTCAATAAACAACTGAGCAATATTTTGTAAGTGCTTAGGTTGGTTGAGTCTCAATTTTTCTAACAATTTGGCATCGGCAATAATTGTCCAGGGGGAAATTTTTTCTGTAAAACCAGTTATCGCTGACCTTCCGTTAGCAGCACGAACTACCTCCAAAACATCTTGGGAGTTTGTCTCTAGCCAGGGCACTTGAAAAGCGGTTAAAAATTGTTTGTCCTCTTCGCCAGTCCTAATCGACTGCAAAAAAAACAATAAGTTCATTATCTGTCGAACCATTTGATTGGTAACAATATTGGTCTGTTGCTGAACTTGAAAGGAAATCCCCGCCTTTGTTAGAACGTCCTTTAATAGCTCTGCCTGGTTATGTTGCCGATAAAGTACGGCAATATCAGACAGATTTGTACCTTGCTTATTCAGTCGCTTAATTTCGTCAGCCACCCACAGACACTCAGATAGTTGGGTGCTAGCCTGGAAATGTCTAATCTGACCAATTTCATTTTGCCAGTGCTGGAGCGGTTGATACAGCGCTGCCAATGCTGGCTTACCAGTTACCTGTTTATTATTTGCTATTAATTTGGCCGCAGCGTCGTAAATTTTCTGGCCACAACGATAGCCAACATCCAGGACAATAATTTTTGCTTCCGGATACTGATCGGTAAAACTAAGGGTGTTAGCCAACGAAGCTCCTTGAAAACGATAAATGGATTGGTTGGGGTCGCCTACCACAAATAAGTTAGCCTGCTCGCCCCAAAAACTGGCTAGTTCGGCAATAACTTGTAATTGTCCCTGGTTGGTATCTTGATATTCATCCACCAAAAAATACTGAAATCTTTCCTGATAGGCTAAGCGTAAATCTTCATTTTTTTGCAGACCATCCCTGACCCAAATAATTAAATCCTCAAAATCGTAAAGCTGCCGATCCGTCAGTATTCGTTGATATTCCGAGTAAACCTGGGCAACCTCTAGATTTTTTCGAATTTGTTTTTCCTCTTGTTGGCGTTGAGTCTTGGGCAAATCAGCAGTTTCTAAAGCCGATAGATTTTTTTCAGCCAATTGTCGAATTTTAAGTGGCGAGTAACCCTCCCTTTTATAATGAGCCACTAAAGACTGTAAATCTTTCAAATAGAGGTAGGGATATTTAGCATTTTTAATATACTCAAAATCGTTACTGTGAAGGATTGTCTCAAATATTTTAATTTTTTCCAGATCGGATATCGGCTCCTGCGAAGATGGCAGAATTGGAAAAAGATCAGCGTTTTCCTCGATTACACCTAAACAAAAACTGTGAAAAGTCGAACAATTTATGCCATAAGCTGCCGGTCCAATTAGTTCAATTAGTCTGGTCTGCAAATTTTTGGCGGCGGCATTGGTGAACGACATCGCCAAAATGTTATAAGGCTGAGCGTCGGTGCGTTCTAAGATATTGGCAATCCTTACCGCCATTACTTGAGTTTTGCCCGTACCAGGTCCAGCCAAAACCATCACCGGACCTTCGATCGTATCAACCGCCAATCTTTGGTGATCGTTCAGTTGTGAGTATGCCTGCTTAAAAGTCACAATAAAGCTAGTATCGCATATCAAAACAAGTGGAGTGATGAGGAACTCAACAATAACCCAACTTAGCGATGGAGTCCTTGATTCAGACTATCCATATCAATTCCTGGCACTCCTGTTGGAGTTGGACTTGGTGTGGCAGTTGGTTCAACTTGAGCCGCTTTCTTTCTATTATTTAAGTAGTCAGTTACTTCGCTATCAATCATCGGGGCGAGCTTTGTAAATAAAAATGAGATCGACGTTCCAAATATTGCTATTGCTGCCAAACAAATAGCCGCAGTTTTTCTTGGATCATAGGGATTATATTCCCTTGTTCCTATCGGCTCAGGTGAGGCTTTATATCTTGACATTTATTTCTTTCTCTAGGTGCTATTACTTTAAAAAGTCCTGACCAAGTTTACCATATTTTGCTGTGTTATAATCCACTTTGGCAAAAAAGGCGGTATGGTAATTTATAATGCTGACCATCGCCTGCCCGCTCTTTTAACTTACGGTTTTTTTGCTTTTTCGATTTTTCATAATATCGCTAACCAAGTAATGCAACTTCAATGTAATTTGGATAAAACCGCTAATTATTTACCAAACACAACATATACACAAATAAACGCACAACTTCAGCACATTGCTGAGGTTATTGGCCATTCGCAAAGAATAATTGCCGATCGCCAACCAGCCCAGGAAATTTTTAGTCTTCATCATACACTTCGTCAGATTTTAGAGTTGTGCCAACCATCCTGCCAACAAAATCAAATTAATTGTCAATTAGACTGCTCTGATCGGTGGTTTCTAATTGGCGATAAAATTATATTTAAACAAATCGTTCTAAACCTGCTTTACAATAGCTTACAAGCACTTGAATCAATCGACCAAGATGATAAACAAATTATTATTATCACCAAGAAAAATAATAACGGTTTGTCATTGGTCTTCAACGACAATGGTCCCGGATTTCCTGCAAACTTCAATAGAAGAACAGATTCTTTAGAATCAACCAGCCTCCTAGATAATGTGCGAAGCGATGGTCACGGCATCGGTTTAACTTACGTTAAGCAGCAGATGAAATTATGTTTTTCCGGTAGCTGCCAATTCTCAAATCTTAAGAAAGGCGCTAAGGGGGCAATGGTGATCCTCTTCTTCCCCAAATCCCTGGTTTTAAGCAACTACTCTTGGGTTCCGATTAAAAGTTAAGTACAATTACTCAGTAATGGCTGCTATCTTGCCAGTCGCAGTCTGACGCCTATCGCTAATAAAAATAAAAAAGTTAAAAGTTATTTATGATGGTTACATCAATTAAATCTTGGTTAGCTAAACAGCCGTCAAAAATGCTTGTTATTCTGACTATTAGCGGTTTGTATTTTGTCACTAGATTAATCGCCTTAACTTCTTTACCTGTTTTTGCCGATGAAGCTATTTATATTCGTTGGGCACAGCTTCTAAACCAAGATCAAGCTTATTTATTCTTCTCAATTAACGATGGTAAGCCGCCATTATTTATTTGGCTAACAGCCCTGGTGCTGAACTTTGGCACCAATCCTCTTTGGCAAGCCAGACTGGTTAGCGTAATAATTGGTTGGCTACAACTAATTGTTAGTGATCGAATTTTAAAAACTCTAGGCGGATCGGAAGTCTCACGACTAATTCAGGCAATACTAATCATTTTATTACCGTTTTGGTTTTTCCATCATCGGATGGCGCTGATGGATAGTTTGTTGGTTTTAGGTTTGAGTTTGTCATTTTGGGGAGTGGTAGAAACCGATAAATGGCTAGCTCAACAACATTTTTCCAGTTTATCTGATTTTAAAAAACACTGGTGGCAAATCCTGACTAGTGTTTGTCTGGGAGGAGTTGGTTGGGGTGTAGCGCTCTGGACAAAGACGCCAGCATTATTTTTTGCTGGAGTTATTTTCTTTTGGGCGATCTTTGGCAAGTTTGAGTGGTGGTCCAAAAATAACAAACGCAATAAATCGTTATTATTAGCCAGAATTTTGAGCTTTGGGTTGCTAGGGCTGATTGGTTTACTAATCTTTTTGCTTCTTAAGGTGTTCCCCGCTTTTGGCAGTTTGTTTTCCCGCAGCAGCGACTTCTCCTTTACTTTTAAAGAAATTGTGGCTGGACAATGGGTTAATTCGATAAATAACTTCGGTCGAATGATTAAATGGCTCAGTACTTACCTGCGACCGGAGGTGTTTTCACTACCATTTATCGCTCTGGTCGTTAGTAAAAAATGGAAAACTCACCTGAGCCTGATTATCTCGGCACTAATTTTAGCGTTGCCTTTTGTCGTTCTTGGCCGAACCATACACCCCAGATATTACTTACCCGTAGCACCATTCTTAACCATAAGTGCTGCATTTTTAATCACGGAAGCTAATCAATTAATTAATCAACGCCAACAAATTAATATGCGCTTAGTTTTTTGGCTGTTGGTTGGCAGTTTTCTAATTGGCGTTTGGCGGTTTATCCTACTAAGCTGGATAACTCCAGATCAGACACCCTTCGTTTTAGCCGATCGTACTCAGTATTTGACCGAGTGGTCTTCTGGACATGGCATAGCTCAAACTAGAGATGAAATGATCAAGTTTGTTCGAACAAATCAGACCAATTTAACCATAATCACTGAAGGCTCGTTTGGTACTTTACCGGATGGTTTATTAATGTATTTTGACAAATTACCTGAAATTCAGTATTTGAGTATTCAAGGACTTGAACAGTATCCTGTGCGTTATATTCCTGATTGGGTTTGGGAAAAATCCGAAACCGAAACCGTCTGGCTAGTGGTTAATGAGCATCGATTACAATTATCCGATTCCGCAGATTACAAGCAACTTAATCTATTACGTAGCTGGAGACGACCTTATGGCGGCCCGGCTTTACAACTCTATGAGGTGAGAAATAAATAGTAAGATAGTAAGATCTTGATATGCGCAGCTTAAAAAACCTCACTGTTCTACAAGCTGCTTTTTTACTAATTATTTTGGCGTGTTGGCCATTATTTCACCCAGAATTTTTTCGGGTTCATGATTACACTCATGTTGCTCGCTTGGTTGAAATGGTTGATGCTTTGCAAGTCGGCCACTTTCCGGTTCATTGGTCGGCTAATTTTGGCTATGGCTATGGTATGCCGTTGTTTTTGTTTTACGGACCCCTGCCTTACTACTTAGCCAGCATTCCAGCACTAATCGGTTTCTCTGCACTAAATTCAATTAAACTATTAATAGTTTTCACACATTTCACTGCCTGGACAGGTATGTATTTTCTCCTAAAAAAATGGGGTCGCACACCCGCTTTCGTTGGAGCTAGCGCTTTTTTGTTTGCTCCTTACCGGGCTGTCGATCTTTATGTTAGAGGTGCTTTCAATGAATTGCTTGCCATGAGTTTTCTGCCATGGATCCTTTACTTCTCTTGGCAAGTTGTTAAAAAGCCAAAAAGGGGTTGGTTGGGTGTAAGTTTGCTGTCAGCCGGCTTGGTGTTAACACACAATTTGACGGCTTTAATCAGTTTACCGATTTTATTTTGTTTGGGAGCAGTTGGTTTATGGCTCACAAATCATAGCTGGCGACCAATCTTGATTCTTATCTCCAGTTTTGTTATGGGAGCGGCACTTAGTCTGTTTTACGCCTTGCCAGCTTTGGTTGAAAAAGATTTAACCATTATTGAAAGCATCACCTCAGGTTATTTCGATTTTAAACTGCATTTCCTCTACATTCGACAATTTTGGCAAGAAAATTGGGGTTACGGTGGTTCTTCATTTGGCCCTCACGACGACATTAGTTTTCATTTTGGTTGGCTAACGTTAGGACTGACGATTCTGGCTGGTTGGCAGATAATTAAAAAGATTAGCTTGTCTTGGCATGAAAAAAATACTTGGCAGTTTGACCGTACCAAAAATAAGTTATTACTACTGACTCTTATTAGCGGGGGCTTTTTGGGCATCAGTTTATATATGTCCATCTTTAAAAGTCAGTGGCTCTGGGAAATGATTCCACTACTGGCGTATATTCAATTTCCTTGGCGATTCTTAGCCGTAGCCAATTTTCTGGCTGCGATGTTGGCGGGCTGGTCAATCTGGTTTATTAGACCCAGACTAAGACGCTGGTTACTTGCTTGGTTAGTAGTAATTCTATTGGTGTTAACACAAATGAGATGGCATCAACCGGAAAAATATTTAGACAATCATCAGACTTTTTATTATGAGGATCGTCAGTTAATTAGAGAAAAAATGAGTGATATCCTGCTCGATTATCTTCCTCTAACTTTTGACCGTAATCTGCCACCGGTGGAGCCAGAAAATCGCATCGTACTGGATGGCCAATCAACCAAAGTCGATTGGCAAATTAACGAACCGCATAGGCTTCTATTTAAAACAACGGGGACAAAAAATACCAAGATTATCTGGAATATTGCCGATTTTCCAGGCTGGAAATATTACATTGATTATCAGGAAGTTCAGCCGCAGCTACTTGGTGATGGTCGAAGATACCTTGTAACCGAAAAAGATTTTGAGTCGGTTGGAGCAATTTTTACTGCTACACCCATTCGTCAACAAACTCAGGTTGTCAGCTTGCTTGCCGGTTTAATTTGGCTGGCGGTAGCATTGCCGCCATTCTTTTCATTAGCAGATTTCAAATTAATTAAATTCAACCAAAAAAAGAGAACCAAAGAAAAATAAATATATGTCAAAGTTTGACGAGATTATCAGCAATGATCAACCGGTTAATGGTTTAGAATTTGTTGATAGTCAAGTGGTAGAAGCGGCAACTATCAAGAGGCGTTCGGTAGTGGGTGCGATTGCCTATGTTTTTCGAACTTTTGCAATTCAAATTATAGCTATTCTGGCCAATATTGCGCTTTCTATTTTTTTGGGTCCGGAAGAGTACGGCGTTTATTACCTAGTAGTGGCCTTGATTGGTTTATTCACATTTTTGTCAGATATCGGTTTGGCGGCTACCTTGGTTCAAAAAAAAGATGATCCAACTAGACAAGATTTGCGCACTACCTTCACGGTTCAATTGGGTTTAGCTATTTTAATCGTTCTTATCTTAGTAGCCTTAACTCCCTACTGGCAGCTAACACAAGGCTTTGGGCGAGCCGAGCTGGCTTTGCTGTACGCGATGGCCTTCTCCTTTGTAATGACGAGTCTAAGAACCATTCCTTCGATTTTGCTAGAAAGAGAGTTGCGTTTTGATTTAGTCATCATCCCCGCCTTGGTTGAAAACCTAGTTTTTTACTCACTGGTGGTATTTTTAGCCTGGCAAGGTTGGGGAATTAGTAGTTATACGGCGGCGGTCCTGGCCAGAGGCATTGCTGGCGTAATTGCCACCTACTCCATCAAGCGCTGGCCAATTGGGTTTGCCCTGGACCGCCGCAGCCTTAAATCACTCCTTGGCTTTGGTGTTAAGTTTCAGGCCAACGATTTGCTAGCCAGAATTAAAGATGATTTATTTATTGTCTTTTTGGGTTGGTGGTTAGGTAGAGAGCAACTTGGTTATGTTGGCTGGGCAAAGCGTTGGTCTACCTATCCCTATCAATTAACGGTTCAAAGTGTTTTATCGGTAACCTTTCCAACTTTTAGCCGTATTCAGTCTGATCAAAACTTACTTAAAAAAGCAATCGAAAAATCAATTTATTTTATTTCACTTATGGCTTTACCAATGTTAGCCGGCATCGCGGGGTTTATCTTTCCACTTCTAGCTTTGCTACCTCAGTTCGCTAAGTGGCAACCAGCCGCCTTTTCTTTAGCTTTATTTGCTTTGCAGATATCCTTTAGTAGCATTTCCACACCGTTAACCAACACGCTGATGGCCATTGGACAAATCAATAAAAACCTTTGGTTAATGACTTTTTGGACTATCTTAACCTGGACCATAACTCCTCTTTGTATCTGGCAGTTTGGGTTTAATGGGGTGGCGATTGCTTCTTTTGCTATCGGTCTGACCTCAATCATTCCTGCCTATTTTGTTAAAAAAGCTGTTCCTAGTGTTACTTTCTGGCCGCATTTAAAGTGGCAAACATTGGGCGCTGTTTTAATTTTATTGATTGGTTGGTTGGGTCGAGAATTTTGGAGTCAGTCACTTTGGTGGTTACTGAGCGGAATGTTTTTATCGGTATTAACTTATGCCATAATCGTGATAGGTGCTGGTTGGCGGCGCTTTAAAAACGAAGTGCAATCTCTAGGAGTTATTCCAAAATGGCAAAATTAACGGTTATCGTTCACACTAAAAACTCGGCAGCAATTTTAGATCGCTGTCTGAAAAGTGTTAAGCCTTTGTCAGATGAGTTGCTAGTGGTTGATATGGCAAGCACCGACAACACTCGTCAAATAGCCCGAAGTTACGGAGCCAAAATTATTAAACATCCAGATGTTGGTTATGTTGAACCAGCTAGAAATCAAGCTATTAAACAAGCAAGTGGTGACTGGATCTTAATTATTGATGACGATGAAGAAATTAGTCCTGATTTAAGCAAACACATTAAGGAAGTTATTACTGGCTCCATTTCGGCCGATGCGATCGCCTTACCAAGAAAAAATCTTATTTTTGGTAGGTGGGCAAAAACCGGCTGGTGGCCAGATCATCAAATTAGACTTTTTAGATCAGGAACAGTTGATTGGCCGCCGTCCTTGCACGCTCAACCTATCGTCAGGGGTGAAGTTCAATATATGCCATCTCAAACATCTTGGGCGATCATTCATTACAACTATGATGATTTGGACGATTTTATCGATCGAGCTCAGAGATATAGTCAGATTGCTGTCAACGAGTCTAAAGAAAACCAATCAAAACAAGAACTAGGTAGCCAAAATTTGATAGATGTTTTTTTTAGAGAATACTTAAGGCGATGGTACGCTAAAAACGGCTACCAAGAAGGTGATTACGGACAAACTTTATCGGCAATGCAAGCTTTTTTCGAAATGCTAGTCTTGGCTAAAAAATGGGAAAAGATCAATTTTAATAATCAAAATTATTCCTCAAATAAATTGTCAATTCAATTAAAAGAATTTGCCAAAGAAGCTCGCTGGTGGGAATACCAAATAAAAATCAACCAAAATAAGAGCTGGCAAAAATGGTACTGGAAGCTGCGACGAAAACTTGGCTGATATTACTTTAAATATGTCTAATATTTTACCTATTATTATCGTTAACTACCAAAATCCTAGCAATACTTTGGAGTGCTTAGAATCTATTGCTAAAGAAGAAGACCTTAATTTAATTAAACCGGTTGTGGTTGATGTTGGAAAAAACAGCGGCAAAGCTAGTGCTTTGGCAAAAAAAATAATCGGTCGTTGGCCAGAGATTGATTATCTACCTCTTAAAAAGAATCTTGGGTTTAGTGGGGCAAACAACTACGGCCTGCGCTTTAGTTTGGAAAAGTATCAGCCTAAATCGGTAGCTTTATTGAATGATGATACCGTCATTGGTGAGCGAGCCCTAACACAACTAAATCAATATTTACTGAATCAAAAAAAAATAGCAGCCGTTAGTCCAAAAATTCTTTTTTATCCTGGAAAAGAATTTCATAAAGGTTATCGCCAGAACGAAATTGGCCAAGTTATCTGGTATGCAGGTGGGGCAATTGATTGGCGCGAAGTAGTCGGTTTTCATATTGGCGTAGATGAGGTTGATCGTGGCCAATATGATCAAACTCGAACCACTGACTTTTTTACTGGTTGCAGTGTGGTTCTTAAAACTAGTGCCCTGCAAGAGGTGGGTTTGTTTGATGATAAATACTTTTTATATCTTGAAGATTTAGATTTATCGGTGAGACTTAAAAAGGCTGGCTGGGATATAAAATATTACCCAGAAGCAAAGGTGTGGCATAAAAATGCCGGTTCTTCTGGATCAGGCTCAAAACTGCATATGTATTACCAAACCCGAAACAAGTTTTTATTTGGTGAAAAATACGCGCCTTGGCGAACAAAGTTGTTTTTACTCAAAAATCTCTTAGTTGGTTACTCATCAGCCTCGGTTGCTGGTCGATTAGCCCGTCGAGACTATATACTAAGAAAATATGGCCACCAATCTAAAGTCCACTAAACCTAGTATCACGGTAGTTATTCTCACTAAAAATGAGGAAAAAATGATCGCCAACTGTGTGGAAACCCTGCGCTGGGCGGATGAAATTATTGTTTTTGACACCGGCTCTAGCGATCGAACCTTAGAAATTGCTGAAAGACTAGGGGTTAAAGTACACCACGCCAAAGGAGGAAATTTTTCACAGTGGCGTAATGAAGCTTCTAGACTTGTCACTACCGATTGGCTGATTTATATAGATGCCGATGAAAGGGTAACTCCTGCTCTAGCCAAGGCAATTACCAGTAAACTTCATCGTAGTGAGTACGACGCCTTTACTTTAGCTAGAAATAATATTCATTACGGACGCTGGATGCAAGCTGGCGGTTGGCAAAACGATCGCCTCCTTAGAGTTTTTAAGACTAAACAATTGAAAGGTTGGCAGGGTGAGGTGCATGAGAGCGCCCAGATTGTTGGCCGAATTGGCAGCATTGAAGAGCCGTTAGTGCATTTATCTCATCGAAACCTTTATGATGGTCTGCACAAGTCAATCGAATGGACCGACACCGAGGCAAGACTACTTTTTAAAGCCAACCATCCTAGAGTCGGCTGGTTGCGGCTGATTAAGGTTGTGGTTTTTGATTTTCTGAAAAGAGTTGTCTGGCAATCTGCCTGGAAAGATGGTCAAGAAGGCATGATCGAAGCGATGGTGCAAAGTATGAACCGGTTTTTAGTCTACGCTCGACTGTGGGAGCTTCAACAGAAACCACCACTTGAAACAAGATATGATCGAATTGAGGATCAAATTCAAAAGCTTTGGCAAGAAAAGTAGTTTGATAAAAAGTCGGTTCGGCAACTGAAGGATTGGATAAAATTAACAAGTACCTGATAGTGAAAATTATGAAAATAGGCGCATACTCTCCATATTTGCTCAAACATTTTGGTGGTGGAGAAAAACATTTTCTAACTAGCCTCTGGTATTTAAGTCAAAAAAATAAGGTGGAGGCTTTGATTTCACCTGAAACCAGCCCCGAATTACTATCAAAAGCTATCGAAAAGTATCAGAGGTTGTTTAATTTGGATTTATCAGGGGTTAGGTGGGTAAAGGCGGCGCTGGCCGCCAGCGGCGGCCAGCGCCGCCCACTCTCACCATTACAAAATTACCTGGAAACTAGTAAATATGATGCCTTTTTATATTTAACCGATGGCAGTCTTTTTTTCAGCGGTGCTAAAAAAAATATCCTGCATATCCAATTTCCTTTTACACAATCAGGTGGCAAGTTATTTAACCTTAAACTCAAAAACTGGCAAATTAAAAACGCTAACTCGAAATTTACCAGGCAAGTGGTTGAGAAGGCATGGCGAACCAAAATTCCTTATTTGCATTACCCTTATGTTGATCTGTCACCCAACCAGACGGAGGAAGAGTTGAATACTCTATTTAGCAACAAAAAACCAATTATTCTCAGTTCCGGTCGATTTATTAACCACCAAACCAGTTCTGCCCATAGTAAACGTCAAGACATCTTAATTGAAGCTTTTAAAAT
>Ga0334892_1001143_pt1 | contig 24300 bp, 26 predicted proteins | sample GraSluR3_MG_4_FD_207213 | JGI IMG/M metagenome (GOLD analysis project Ga0334892, IMG submission 207213) | Sludge microbial communities from methane-producing bioreactor in Wageningen University, Netherlands - Granular Sludge_15_04-R3 | ecosystem: Engineered > Bioreactor > Anaerobic >...
GACTTGATCCATGAGTCGGCAAAGGGCAACTTACGCAAAGCCATGAAGATGATGCACTCCATTGAAACCGGAGAGCTAAAACTAAGCGAATCAACCGGAAGAGTAATCGATCTCAAGCTTGTAAAATGAAGACTAAAGATCTGGTACTCAACTTCGTAAGGCAGTTCAAGAAGCCGTTCACCGCAGAGACGGTCTCCAGCATGATAGCTCAAGATCTCTCTGTAATTGAGCCTGTGCTGCTTGAACTGCTGGCAGATAAGACGATCAAACTCATCTCAAAGAAAGAGGGCATCTATGTCTTGGCTGATCGCTACAGTCCCAAGGTTTGTTACAACCAGAAGGGAGACTGGAAGTTCGAGATGCATGCTGCATCTGCTCTTCTCGATCTTATCGAGGCCGGGTATTACACTTCCATAAGAAAGATTGCCGATGCCTTCGGTAGGAGTCGTCAGTGGGTATTCGTCTATATGGAAGCTCTGGCATCAATTGGATGTATAATGCTGGATAATAAGCACTATAAGGTTGTCAGCAGAGATAATCTCAAAGACATCGGCAAGCAAATTGAGCCGGGCATCCTGGGTCGGATGCGACCCAAACTCAGTGAAGAAGAGAAGCTCCGCAGGGCTGAGGAGAAAGAGCTCAGACGGCAGGAGCGATTAGCGAGGCAAGCCGCCAAAGAGAAACTCCTGAAGGAGAAACTTATCCATCAGGCATGGGTTGAGTATCGGGGATCTGAGTGGTTTTGGCGCATTAAATTCGAGACATTCCTCAAGAGAAAAGGACTGGAATAGCAGTCCAAAGGACATTCTATGACACAGGAACTACGAGAACGCAAACTACGCCAAGAAATCCATGCCCTCAGGATCAAGAAGTTTCACTGGCCCCTGGATGGCTTCAAACTCATTATGAGCCGTCTCGGTTATGGCGAATCACTAAGGGCTCTTCCGGAAGATAAGCTCAAAGAACTGAAAGCGCTCATGATCAAGTATCGCAAGCATGGTAGACCCAATGAGTTCACCTTTGACAAGCAGGGCAAGTACATGTTTGCCCTGATGAAACAAGCGGGTTGGACAGAGAACGACCTAAGGGCATTCACCATAAAGCATTACCATAAAAGCCACTGGAATCTGCTCGATCCCAAAGAACGCAGAGCGGTAATCGCCATGTTCCAGTCCTACATCAGAAAACAAGAAACAACTAAAGATAAAGAATAAATCCAAGGGAGGATACACATGAGTAGAAAGTCTACAAAGAACGGTAAAGACCGCACCCTAACCGATGCACAAGGACGGGAGATATCCGTTAAAGTGCTCAATCAAGACATCCTGGATCGAGAAGCAGCCGTTAGCAAAGCGATGGATCATGCTCTCAAGCTTCAGGAACGCATCATCAAGGAAAAACACAGCATCATCAAGATAGTGGAAGACTATCTGAACGATGTTGCCAGAAGGAATAACGTAGAGTGGAAAGGTAATGCCCTGCTGCTTACCTTCGATGAGAAGTACAAGATCGAAATCCGTTACCGGGAGAAGATTCAGTTCGGAATTGAGCTGCAGCTCGCTAAGCAGAAGATGGACGAGTGCATCAAAGCCTGGTCAGAGAACTCCAATGACAATCTTAAGGCCATCATCAATGAAGCTTTCCAAGTCGATAAGCGTGGTCAGCTTGCCCGTTATCGTATCTTCGCCCTGCGCCGCTACAAGATCAAAGACCCGATCTGGAAGGAAGCGATGGAACTGATCGATAAAGCGATCACTGTAACCTCTACTAAACAGTACATCTCTTTCTCCGTCAGGGATGAAGCCGGGAACTACAACAAGGTAGTACTGAACTTCAGTGCTCTTTGATACTGTCGCATCCTTATGCAGCAGTTTTTGACGAAAGCAAGGGGCTAAAGATGATGACCGCAGAAATGATACAAGATAACGAGGTAAACGTGGACAGTTTCAATGACCGCTACTATAGACCGGATGAGATAGCCGACATGCTGAATGTCGACCGCTCCACCGTATATCGTATGATCAATAACATAGCTGATCCTCTCCCCGCTTACCGCATAAGTGATAAGGGACCCCTCCGGGTTCATGGAAAAGACATTAACAAATATCTGGAAAGCCACAAGGTAAGACCTGAATATGAGTAACGCTCTTGAGTTCCGAATTAAGCGGGATAACTGCAGAGATGCCTATCTGAACGGCAAGACAGATCCCACTGAGCTGGCGGTGATCTTCGGAGTTTCCGATATCACCGTCCGCAAGTGGATCAAATCCGGCAAGTGGGCAGAGCTGTTCAAAGAAGAGCGCAAGCTTGACCATGAGATTAGCTTAGCCCGTAAGAAAGCGCTCATCCAGGCACTCAGAGAGTATGCCAAGAACCCGGCAGATACCGCTCTGCAGAGCCTAGTCTCACTCATCAAACAGAACCAGAAGGACTCCGATCCTTCCAAGGAGCTGAACGACTACATCGTACGCTTCCTTGACCAAGTTACCGACTTCATGATCGAGAAAGGGCATGAGACCCTGCTCAAGCAGTTTAACGGCATCGTAATCGATCTGGCTGAGTATCTGAGAGTCAGAAATGCTTAAGTACATTCCTACAGCCTACATAGACCCTCCAAACCCGACAGCCTGTGCGGGGCTGTTGCCTCCTGCCCCGCACCTTCCTGCCATCCTACATAGTCCTCATCGCCACCCCAAAATGGCGGTGGGGTTTTCCGGTTATGTCTAAGAAGTTCCTCCAACGGCATAACAAGGCATTGGCGGAGATCGCATCCAAAACGATCTCCGTCTTGCCTTTTATAGACGATAATCCTGAAGCCAAAGCTGAGAGGATAAAACGCACCACAGCAGATGGATGGGATGCATTCTCGTTCTTCTGTCATACCTATTTCCCGCACATCTTCCCACTACCTTTTTGCCCAGCACATGAGACTATGTTCGATGAGACTGATAAGGGCTCAGGCATCATCGGAATCACAGGTTTTCGTGGGCTGGGCAAAACGGTACTCATGGGAGTGGTCTATCCTATCTGGAGGATCATCAAAGGTGAACGCTATGTGATCCATACTGCTGCAGACGTAGATCTGGCACAGGAGCGCACAGCCTTCACCTTACATGAACTGCAGAACAATAAGCGGCTCACTATTGACTATCCGGAGCTGCAGCCAATGGACAGCTTTGATCTGGACTTCTATCTCAAGAACAAAGCCAGGATCAGAGCACGCTCTATCAAGCAGAGTCATAGAGGGACTATCAATCCCAAGACTGCCAAACGGCCCGGACTGATCGTCTGTGATGATATTGACAAAGAAGAGAACATGGGTAACCAGTCCATCGGCAAGAGACGCATGGAGAAGATCACCCAGGAGCTTGCCGGAGCTCTCTCACCTGAGGGAAATGGCAAGATTGTCTGGCTCGGTAACCTGGTACATCCCAATTACTCCATCTGCCAGTTTCAGGAGCTCATATTAGGCGAAATGCGAGCAGATAATCCAGATTTAGACTTATCCTACCAGATTGCATTAAAGACGCACCAAAAGGCGATTCTGCGCTTCTCTCTCGAAGATATGCATGGCAAGTCTATCTGGGAAGCTCAATACCCCACTGCCACTCTGCCAAATCTGCGAGCCAAGTTTGGGCATACCGGCTATCAGAGAGAGATGCTCGGACAGCCGGTTATCGAAGGAAACATCTTCAAGAACCACTGGTTCACCAAGTATAGAATCCTTCCTGAGCCATCCCAGATGAAACGGGTCTGGCTCTATGCCGATCCTGCCTGGGGAGAGAAGGGTTGCTTCAAAGCCATCATCTCTATAGGCTATGATGGGAATCGGTACTACGTTATCCATGCATGGATACGTCAAACTGAGAACACCAAGTTCTTCAGATACTACTATGATGCCTATCAGGAGTTGGATAGAACCTACAGAGTGAAAGCCAGAGCAGCTTGTGAAACCACTTACGGGCAAGCTCGTATCCTTGCAGACTTTGATCGGTGGGCAACTGACAGTCATCTGCCACCGATATCGCACAGAATCAAGCGGATCGATAACAAGGATAACAAGAACCTGCGCATTGAGAGAACTGAAACCATTATCGAGACAGCCAAAATACTCTTTCCGGAGGGACAGGACACACCCACTCTCATAAGCCAGTTCCTCACTTACCCTGATGGCTATATCGATGCCTGTGATGCACTGGCTGGATGTCTGGAGCGCTTCTCCGAATACGATATTGGCAGGAACAGAGTCAAAGTCCGGAGGTTCAGTTTCTGATGAACTACTACGATAAGCTCATGTTGGAGTACTACCGGGTCCTCAATAATGCCTGGAAGACTGAGATCAGAGATGCTTCTAGGCTTGCTATCCAGATGCTGAGTGATATGCCACGAGCCGAGAAGATCAACAAGGCCTCCATAGATAAGCTTATGGGCATCATCAATACCCAGTTGGGAGATGACTTCGCAGCACTGGTCAATGATCCCACCAAGGCGATAATAGACCGCTGTGTGCGGCTCGGACTGAGGGACACTCAAGTGCAAGCCCCAACCAAGACCAGCATCGGGCTCTGGGGAATAGAAGATCAGCATCTATCGTCGACCATCCAGAAGCAGCAGCTGTTCTGGATCGGCAATCACTTTGATGCAGACATCAGGCAGAACTTCGCAGACACTCTCTCCAAAGCAATCGAGCAGGGATACACCAAAGAGATGCTGGCAGACACTCTCAAGGATCAGTTCAATGATCTCGCCAACAAGTCATCTCACTACTGGCAAGGACTGGCAGAGCACACCGCTCTTAGAGTCAGAGAGTTCGGAAGGCTGCAAGGCTACAAGAAAGCTAACGCCAGATACTACAAGCTGGTGGTTATTCTGGATGATCGCACCAGTGACATCTGCCGGGCATTGGCTGCTCAGGATAAGGTCTATCCTCTAAGCGATGCACTGGAAGTGATGAACAATCTCATGGCTTTGGATACCAAGTCCAATAGCCTAGATGATGCCCGGGAATACATCAAAGCACTCGCACCCTGGATCAAGGACGATCAGATCGAATATGACTCAGAGATGAACCCGATCGGTGTTTCCGGAGCGCATACTCCGTTTCCGCCATTTCATTGGAAGTGTAGGACGACGACAGCCTTTAGCTAAGAACGTCATCTATCTCTGATGCTTGAGCTGAAGTAACCGCTGTTCTTGTATTGTAAAATCAAACGCTTCTGCGATCTTCTGTAGTTCTTTATACCCAACATTGTGCATATACAAGTGTCGATGCACTAAGTGTCTTAGAACATTGTAAACATAAAGATTATCCTTGTGAGCGTTTTTCACTCTAATCAGATCATCAATGTTTAGAGAGTGAGTATATTCCAAATTCACCATAATGTGTATCAATTGGATTGAGGGGTATGGAGTTTCTTTTGATATCTCATCTAATTGGGTAAGCAGATGTTCTGATCCTAATGAGATTGCTGTTTTGTGCAGTAATGAGTTTATGGATGAAAATGAGATACTAAGTAACACTCTCTTAACCTTTAACTCGATTTCAGCATCATCAAGGGTGATTAGTTTCTTTTCACCATTCAGTTTGGAGGTACTGTTTCTTCGGTCTACTTCCTCTTTGATCTGATCACGTATATATGTAACTGCTGTATCTAACATCTCTTTTTGATTGTGTATTAGAAACCCTATCAAGCGTAAGCTGGACAACAGTGACTGACTTAGTATCTCTTTGATCTTATCCTTTTTCAACGACCCAGACCTATTCTTAAGAATCTGCCCAATAATCTCGAGGTATCTGATCTGCTTTTGCACCTCATTAAATACTTCGAACCTACTATCGAGGTCATCCATATCGGGTTGATCATCATCATGCGAACCGTTTGATACTTGTCTTACGAGATTATCTTTCTGCTCCTGTAGCTTCTCTCTATTGTCTAGGATGTCTTTTTTTTGCTCAACAATCAGGTCCCTCAATTCTGCAAACAACTCTTTGAGAAAGTCAGTGTTCTCCTTGCACAAAGTCTCTTCCTTATACTTATCAAACAGACAAATCACGTTTAGCTGCAACTCATCCCAAAATTCCTCATCCTCGAGAAAGTGAGTCAAGAAGATGACAATGTTGGCATTTCGAAAAAGGTGAATCTTCTGGCATATCTCTGCAACATGGGATCGTACTTCTTTGCTCTGTATACTCCTGGCCAGATATCTTGATATGCAGAAATGCAGAATGTATGGGTGGTTGAAACGTATGAATCCATCATGAGTTTGCTTAAGAAGTTTGGATTTGAGAAGGTTTTGAAGTGTTAATATATGATCGTCAGGAACATTGTATTCATTCGAGTATGATATAAAAAAACTGCGGAACTGATCTTGTGTTATACTAACTCTCTTATTTACGAAAAAATCATAGGATAGACAAGATAGATAGTTAAGATACGATTCCGATTTGGCTTGGCCGATAAACTTGTGAATCGAGAATATGATAAGCGCTAGATAACAGTCACCATATGCAGTAAATTTATAGTTACTTGGAGTAGTAGATTTCAATCCCTGCAGGATCATTAAAAGGAAAAATGGGTATGACGGAATCTTAGTTAACGTGATGTCTTCAATCTTCTTACACAACAAGTCTACTTCCTTAATCAATATCTCATTATCTAAGTGCTCTTCATGGCTCAACATCACCCATTTCTTGATCAGTTCATCTCTTTTCACATGTCCAAAAGGGAGTATTTCATATAGTTCAGAATCACTCCAATAAAAGTCGTTCTTCTGCGACGATGCGCTATATAACTCAGTATCTCTTATTGTAGCATGGATGCAGGAAAAAACATTTCTTAGCCTATCATAAATCATGCTAAGGGTTTCGATACCCACACTTGCGTGATCAACATCATCAATAACCAGAATGCGTTGATCTGGGCTTAACTGCATGTAAGAATCCCAATCTAGTTCTTGATACTGGCTTTTCAATGCAACTCGTATAAGTTTATCAACATTGGCATTCTTGATGTCCTTACCATGTATTAGTACAGGAAGAAAAGATGATTGATGGTAGTATCGGATGAGTTCTTTAACAACTGTGGTCTTGCCTGACTGATCACTGCCAATCCAAAAGACTTTCTTTGCCTTGATTGAGCTTCTAACAGTGTCAAAAGATGCATATTCAGGATTAAGGTTAGTTGAGTTCAGCACTTTTAGATCTGGTTCAACATAGATATCTGATAGCAACAAATCGTCCTTGCCCGGATGATCAATTTGTATTTCTAAATCGTTTAGTAGATTACGGTATTCTGCTGAAAAATCGAATATCGAATGTACAATTAAGGGGAACGTCACATTTGTTGTTTCTCTGAACACATTGTCACATAATGACAAAGATACTAGGTTAATAGTATTACTGATCGTGTCGATTACCAACGCATTACAGCCTGAATCAGGTCCATCCCCTTTAGGCGCACTCAAGAACAGAGTGTTGGTATCAGTACAATAATTATAAGCATTTACAGCTCCATAAATGTGCTCATGGCCAGTAAGAACTATATTGCAGTTTTTATGTATGAATGTTCTTGTATTGCTTATCTTCTTGTCTTTAACGTCTAGCCAATTCATAGGGTGATGCATGATAGCGATAACTATTCGACGATCGGGAATAGTTATATTTTCCGTCATTGTTTCGATGGGAAGCAAAACAGAAGACGGTGGTTCGTTTTTTTTCGATAGCCAGGATGTATTAACACACACAAAATAAAGATATACATCGTCTAACAAGTATGACCCAGAATAAACAAGCTTGTCATGATAGTCGATATCAAGGAATTCATATTTATCTGAGAAACTGAAAAAATTACTTTGGACTGAACAGCATGTATTAACTTCATCCTGATCATATGTTTTGTTAACCTGCACTTTATCAATAACCGCATTACGAGTGGATTGTAGTCCAACAAGATAGTTGTCGTGGTTCCCAGGAGAACATAAACACTGGACACTCGTATCTGAGCGCTCATGCTTTATTCTATCAATGAAAAGCGATAGAAAATCGTCTGCTTTACTGAACTGATCTGGAGCACCGCTGTCCGTAATGTCACCAGAAATTGCTATAATGATACTATTGCAGTCCGAAGTGATCGTTCGAATTCTGTTAGACAGATTCAAAATGTTTTGGTTTGTTTCGACTTCACTATCTGCTGTTAGATGCAAGTCGCTCATATGAATAATTGCACATTTCATAATATACCACTTTTATCGGATTATTTGTGTGTAGACTTTATCCATTGAGTCATCTCAAGAGTCAACTCGGCTATTGGTAACTCGTTAAGTGACTCCTCAGTATACCCCGAACCCTTTCTTTTATCATAGAGGTCTGCAGAAAAGTAGCAATAATTATTGAAAATCGTGTTCGGGCTGCTCTTACAAATTGACAACTGGTTCTCAACAAACCAGTTCCTTAAAACTTCGATTAACTTGGTCGAGTCATTATTGTGATGTTTGATGTCAAAACCAGAGATATCCGAAATGGACTTTTGGTAGTCGTATCGATCCTTCTCAAGAATTAGCATTTTTTTCCCCTGCATGCTCTCAAAGTAGCGCTTGCATCCAAAATCCAACCCCAATTCAAATGAGAGGTTAAGTCTCGAGTACTCACCCTTTCTGGAAGCTCGCATCCTTGAAATGTCGTGGATAGAAATATGCGAGGATTCTATCAGACTCATAATCTTTGCTATCCTTACTCCACTGCAATCTGTTTCTTCCAGTGCCAATCTAGGTTTGTGCCCTAAAAAAAGCACTGTAAAAATCATATGTTTCAACAAAATGTAATATGAATCATCGAAGGGGCAGTTAATAAAAACATCCATATATGCCTGCTTAAGAACTTCTTCTGCTCTTAGGTTTCGAAGATTTAACACTGTATGTGCTTCGATGATCCACTGACCCATCCTTTTTATGAATATACAGATCTGTTTTGTGTTTTTTTGACAGACTGCGAGCATAATGAACAGCGGGAGCTTTACAGTCAAATAGTTTTGAAGCCCTATCTGATCCACTCTTGATAACCTTCCATCCCCCATTAGGGTCAGGTATAACATGTTGGGACTTTTTCATTACTACCTCACTTTGGGCGCACACTCAAGAAACATTTGCTTTTCCTAAGCAGAATTTGGTGCATAAGCATCTATCACACAAAGACACTTCACCCATTTCCCCATATTCTCCCAAGCTTCATTCACATCAGACAGCTTGACTTCCACATGGGCAACACGAGTGTTTCTGAATTCATTCACTTCAGATAGTAGAACGTATAGCTCTCCCATCTTTTCTCCGGAATATGCTTTCTCGACATCATTCCATACTCCATTTGCTCCAAATCCTCCTTTCTGAGCATATTCTAAGCAAAATATTAATGTCCCTAGCTTCATTATCGGACGCGCAAAGACTAAGTTATCTCTAAGGTATCTTCCAAACTTCTCCAGTACATTTCTTTTCCTATCATAGACATTCGAAAGATCAGGCATAAAGTATGCATCCCTCCATGATATATCTGTCGGAATCTTACCTTGTAATCCATTTACTAATAAACGCATAGCATAATCATCAAGGTTGAATAGAAGCGGTTGGAATGCATGAGCATAGTCATTCATTTTTGTCTTTTCCGCATGATCAAGAATGAGTAAAGCCTGCCTAACGCTTTCATGAATATCTTCTGGGATGCACTCAATCGAGCCAATCTTCAGAATCTTATCAAAGAGGGGATCAGCGATATCAGTATCTGGGGCAGCGTCAAAATCTATATAAATCTGCTCTGATACTCCTACTTTAATCAAGTTCTGTAAAGATGGCTCACAAGCCCGGGCAAGTTCTTCCAGGGAGTTTGCAGTGCTTTGCTGGAATAGATGATAAGGTAAATACATGTAATGCCACTTGACTTTCCCTTTTGAAGCAGATTTACACCATTCAATAGCGGCTTTTGCTTTTAGGGCTACCAGATTATCTTCTCTGCCTTTCAGTTCGCACAGGTATATGTCGCCAGACTTTACTCTTACAAAGAAATCGGGTACATATAGAGCTCTATGCTTATCTGGCTTCAGATAATCAATCGTCAGTTTTTGAGGACCTGCATTCTTGGCAAAAGCCTCCACATCATCTAATCTATCACACTCAAATGCAAATTCCTGCTCAAAGCTGCTATCACAGGGCACAAGATTGAACATGGTTCTTCTTGCAGTAACAGCCGGACGTTTCTCTGTGCAAGTGGCTTGGTATGGCTTCCACCCCGATAATCTCGTTTCAGTGCTGTTACGTTTACGATCCTGTATAGTGGTCTTTTTTGCCATGATCAGTGGTGTAAATACTGCAATTATATGTTCTTTGACATCAGCATCCTGCATGCGATGATCCACTTCACCAGAGAACAAGTCTACTTGTCTTTCAAACAGAAGCTTAGAGATAAAGTCCTGTATCAATGGCAATAGGACTGTTTGATAGTCTGTCAGTTTACATGCTCTGGCAAGCATCAGCGAGAAGTAGTGGGGTGCAGACCATGCAGAATTTAACAAGCCCAGATCAAGTTTCCATTTTCCTATCACTTCTTTTGTGAAGAGGTGCCTCTCTTTAAACTCCAGTTCTGTCGATTTTGCCTTTCCAATCGGTAGTTTCTTATACTTACGGAACTCATTGGCTACATCGTCAAAGCTAATATCGTCAAGCTTTGAGCTCGTTTCGATGGAGTCGCTAATGTAGGGTATAGAGATATCCAGTTTCTCTGAATCCTTGTTCTCTGCATCTACGTAGATCGTTACTGTCTGCTTCAGGCTATCTCTTTCAGGCAAGACAAGAATATTGAATCCTTCCAGTTGGAGTTCCTCTTCGTAAAGCTTACGAAAAGCGGGATGATGGATGACAGTTACCATCTCAGGTATATTTCCAGAGGGGATCATCCTTCTAAGTCCTCTCCCCAAAGTCTGTTCTGGCAAAATACCTGATGCAGCAGAATATGCCCTCAAAGGCACAATCGTAGATACATTTTTAATGTCCCATCCTTCTCTGAGCATCATCACTGAGACGATACACCGGTACTTACTGTTTGGGCTATCCAAGTCTCTGGACATTTCTCTCAAAGCTTTGAGGTCATCAGGTTTCATATCCTTTTCATTCTCGATGAACTCTTTGATCTCTTTGCCATACCTGGTGGTTTTTTTGATCCTGCCTTTGAGGTTTGTATGGATATTTAAAACTCTCCCTTTTAGCAGTGGAAAAGCATCACTATCAAGATATCTTGCTATCTCGTTAGCAGATGCAGAATCCTCAGTCATTACAAAAAGAATCGGTTTACGTACCTTTTCCCATTGTTTATATGACTCCTCATATCTCTGATAACCTACTTGAAGATGATTACGATACTTTTCGGGGGCAGGAGCATTTTTGTCCCCTTGAATATTCAAGCGATCTGATTCTCCAAGAACAGGCACCTTTACAATACCCGCATCTACAGCTTCTCCCAAAGGAAAGTCACATACTATGTGCCTGAAGAAATCACCATTATTGTGCTTGGGAGTCGCGGTAAAATCAAGTTGAAGGCACACACCTCCACGACCTTTGTTGAGGTTCATGAGATGTAGGGAATCAATAGCTTTATTCCATGCAAGTTCAGGATCATGTAAATGGTGTGCTTCATCATTCAGGATCATTATCCCCTTGTGGGACGCTATCCGCTCTCGCAAAGCTATGGAAGTATCAAGGGCTTTATTACGCTTGACTTCGGGACCCCAAATCGAGCCTTCATCATTTACGTTGTTATCCCGGGACTCATACAATCGGTGGATGTTCGTAAGATATATAGCTCCAGAGGAAACTTCTCCACCGGGCTCATCCTGGAGAATGGTCTTTAACTGAAAATCACCCTTCCATTCCTCAGGGATTAGAGGATCAGTATCAAAGATCTTCCTGTTATCAAAATCATCTTTGAGTCTCTCATAAACTGTCAGGTTGGGAGCGATAACCACAAAATGCTTAACTAAACTGGAGTTCTGCTCTCTTAAACTATTGAAGTAACTCCAGACAATAGCTAAACTCATGACCTTTGTTTTTCCGCCTCCAGTGGCAATTTTACAGCAGCACTTCAGCCATTGGTCTTCATTCGGCATAATGCCCAGGGCAATGTCATCAAATACTCCGCCTCCAAACTCAGTTAAAAGAGATGCTGTGTTTCTTACTCTTCTTAGCTCATGTAAGTAAATGATCGATTCGATTGCTTCTCTTTGTGCCCAATGGTAGCGAAAGGGATAGGATTCCCCGGTTGAATTGTCTTTTAACATGTGGTCAGTATTGAACCAGTAGTTGAGCAAGTATCTGCTCGTATCACTTACTCCGGCATAGCCTCCACGTCTCCACATATCGACTTCAGAACGAATAGCTCTTACTAATGGGCAACGGCTTGGTCTGCGCCCCGGCTCTACTCGTGCCGGGCTGTTATCATCTGCTCCCGGAACCCGGTACCCTGAGGGCTCCTCCCAAGGCTTAAAAATCGGTTTCAGAGCGTCAAGATTCCGGTCGTTTAAGATTGTAGCCAAATCACACCTCCACAGGTATCACAATTGTGGTGTCCACTCCAAATACATCTATCACTTTTACACAAATCTCATGCTTTCCACTATCGTGATACTTCCAGCCAAGATCTGTTTTCGTGGCAAGCGTTCTTTTCTTTTTAATCCTGAAATCCTGCCAATGGTGCTCAAAGGGTTTATCTTTGCTATATTCGAAATCCACAGCCCAGAAATCAATGAAATCAAACGGGGACTTGACTGAGCGTTCTCTAAGGGCACTTATTTCTTTTTCAGGTGCTTCTGCCAGAGAGGGGATAAAGCTTTCCAATGCAACATCAACTTTCCCGTCTTTACCTTTTAGAACATTTGCTTTCAAGTATCCGGCTTCAAAAAACTGGCATTCTGTGCGGTTGCTTTCCATGATTTCCCGAGGGATATAAAAAAGTTTGATCTGAACGTTATGTTCAGCTTCAATAGCTTGCTTGCGCGTGGTAAGCTCCATCTCAAACTCCCAGGCAAGTATGTGTACTTCTTTGGCTCCCGCCATGCTTGCTGCTTTTGCAACATTGACTAACTCCTCACCTGTGAACATGCCATCGATTTCATCTATATGAATCAATGCTCCGCCCTTCTTCCCATGAAGTAGCGAGCTTGGGGGATTGACGAGCTCAGTAGCTTTATAGAACTTCATCACAGTAGCTCGGTGTTCAGTATCCGCTCCGTGCAGTCTTTCTTTTTGCCACCATTGCCTTTCATATCTACCGAGATTGTAGACATCAAAAGATCGATAGGGTTTGCCGGATAAGTGAAGCTCTCTTTGAACCTGCAGCATTCTTTTTCTTGTAGTATGTATGCTAAATCTACCTAAATCAGCCCCAATCCATCTTCTCCCCAGTTTTTCAGCTACAGCTAAAGTAGTCCCTGAGCCACAAAAGAAATCTGCAACTATTGATTTTTCTGATGTTGTAGCCTTAATAATCCTGGATATCAAGGCTTCTGGTTTCTGTGTTGGATATGATACACTTTCATTTCTGAAGTCATATGCTACAGAACCAATATCCTCCCAAATATCATCAATGGCAACACCTTCTTTATCAGATAAGTATTGTTTCAGGTATTTCGTTCCATTCCTTAACTCAATTTTCCCTTCTTCAATGAACTTCTCTATGTTGCTCTTCGAATAATCTCTTAGTTCTTGTAACCTATATCTACCTTTGTCATCCTCATTACTATATAGTTTTAGTGTTGAGTCAGAATATGGTTTCAATGCCCTCTCGAATATTGACGATGAAGTCTTATGATAGTAAAGTATTGAATCATGCATCCTAACAAATTGATTGCTTGTAGTGTGAGTAACCGCTCTTCCACGTCTCCATTCAATTTGATTCCCAAAGTTTTCATTCCCCATTACTTCGTCTAACATTAGCCTTATCATTGAATTAACCCTCCAATCCGTATGCACAAAGATGGAGCCAGAATCACTAAGAAGTTCTCTTATTAGCCCTAAACGCTCGTACATCATTTGCAAGTACGAATCTGTTCCTTTCCCCCATGTATCTCTGTATGCCACAGCCTCCATCAAAGATTGTTCTTTCATCACAGAGTCCTTTTCACCTCCCAATTGCACTTCCATAGTAAAATCTGCGCCTACATCAAAAGGTGGGTCGATGTAAACGAGGTCAATTTTCCCTCTATACTTGTCCAAAAGTGAGTGCAGGATTAGCTTGTTATCTCCCCAGATTAGCATGTTACGGAAGCTGTCATGGTGATGGCCTTCATGAAACTTAGTCTCGTCGAATATCTCATCTTGCACGACTCTATCTGCTTTGATACGATCATGTGGCTCATCAATAGTTTCGATTTTTTGGAGTGGATATGGTGTTGAAGGTAGTTTTATTTCTCGTCTGTTGCCGTATTCATCGTATTTCCCCTCCCAGATCAATTCCGTCTTTGTTTTCGATAATGGGTGGGGGTTGCTGGGACCCCATAAATTCTGGTTCATAGTTCAATTCTCCTCACACTTTTTGTTAGTAGAGAGCAGCTTTCAATCTTCAAAACGAATAGATCGCTGTTTTCACTTGTTCCTGAATTTACAAGAGCTACAGCACGAGATATTTGTCAATCCAAAAATCTGTCTCATCCTTGCTCATCCTTATTTGTGAGAATACAGGGGAGTACTTTCATGGCTCCGGATCAATGATCAAAACTGGAACCAAGGAGATAATATGACCGAAGCGTTGATGAACCGAATCAAAGCTCAGTTGGTCAGACATGAAGGTCTGCGACTGAAGCCATATCGCTGTACTGCAGGCAAGCTGACCATCGGTATTGGACGCAATCTCAATGATTGTGGGATTTCCCAATCCGAAGCCTACATCATGCTGATCAATGACATCATGAACTGCGAGAAGCAGCTTCAGGCAAAGATACCGGATATCTACAATGGTCTTGATGAAGTGCGGAAGTCGGTGCTGCTGAACATGTGCTTCAACCTCGGTATCAATGGACTGCTTGGCTTCAAGAATACTCTGGCGTTTGTAGAAGCCGGAGACTGGGAACGGGCTGCCAATAACATGTTAGTGTCCCGTTGGGCAAAGCAGGTTGGTCGCAGAGCGATTGAGCTATCCGAGCTGATGAGGAAAGGTAAGTGATACCCATCCCTGTCGAGACTATTGACCTGCTGGCAGTACTCAACCTGCCCAAGGAGATGGCTGATAACGTTATCTTCAAAGAGCATAAAGGGCTTGTACTGGAGACGATCAGAAGCTTTGTGTTAGATAACTATTACCAGGATGCTACCCGTATCGACTACCCCGATGACGATCCCTTTCTGATCTCTTTTCGTTTTGGGTTCTGTTTCCTGATGCTGCAGAGCACTTGCGAGTTTCTCAATCTGAAGACCCTGGGCGAAGGAATAGTCAAGACCGTAGGATTAGACCAGTCTGCTACCGAACTGCTCACAGGGAGCGAAATAGACGCATTTAAAGCCAAGCTTGAACTGAGGGCACTCACTCTGCTGCGGAACTATCTCAATCAAAGTGGCATGAATCGACTCACAGAGTTGAAACCGAGACTCCCTAAAGTACTGAGAGCCGGGGTGATCTGAAATGAATAGCACGCAGATGACGCAGATCGAACGGATTGACGCAGATTTTCTAGTGTTAGTGATATCCTGTTGGAGTGCTAATGCCTGAGCAAAATCTCAGCACCATTGATGAGATCATGGTTGAAGTTTACCGGGCTATCTACAGTGCTCTGGAGAGTCGTTTACACCTGATCGGGAGTGTTATCGATGCCGACTCCCGCAAGGAGATTCTCACTCAGCAGATTTACGATAAAGGCGATTTCTATGGAAACACAGGCTACGTAGTGGAAACTAATGACTCCGGCATGACACTGAGAGTGGGTTCGAACGTGAAACATGAGCCTTTTGTTTTGGGGGGTAAAGTGCCTTCCTGGACTCCCATCGCCCCATTAAAGTCATGGGTGGAGCGCAAAGGGCTCTCGTGGACTGACAAGAAGAGTGGAAAGCTACTCACTGTAGAACAGATAGCATACATGATCCAAGCTAAGATCAAGCGGGAAGGGATAGCATCCCGAAACGTATTTGCTCAGGTTATAGCTAACCGGGAGCAGTGGATATATCAACAACTCAATTCTATCGAGGTAAGTCTATGAGTGCTTTTGAGAAGTTTATCGCAGATCGGAACCAGATAGTGGATGCCCTTAAGTTTTGCGATATTCCCACCATCCAGTTCAACAAAGACAGCATTCCCAAGCAGTTGCCCTGCGCTATCGTGATTCTGGACTCTGAGACAGGCAGGAACGGTACGTCTCGTCAGTTTGTGAATACGGACATAGCCTGGACTGTCTTCCTGATCGTCAATGCCCATAACGTGGATGATCCTGACTCCGACTTGTACCAACTCAAGGAGAAGTTCCGGAGTTTCTACATAAAGCTGATGAACCGGGACATTCCCAGTATCGAGTATTACACGAGTCGAATCGATGGCTCTCGCTTGGTTCGGATCGCTAAGATCGACCTGCTGAAAGTGGGTACCGGAGCCTCATCGTGAGAGTAATGCATCTTGGTGGATATAACTTGGCTATCAGCTCAGTAACTGATCTGATCGAGAGCAAGTACAAGCCGGAAGCCATTGATCTTTCCAAGTGCCAGAGAGTAGGCAAACAGCTTATCTCCAAGGCAGCAGAGACTAAAAAGACAGTGATGGCACCATACTCCATGAGCAAGCTGCTCAATCTCCTCGACATGGACGAGTACCACTCCGGCTGCATCGATGCGCTATCAATGGCCACCGTCATGCAGTTCGAGTGCAAGAACAAGCAGGTTACTGCCTGGATGGAAGCTGCCGAGTTCCCTGCCTGTGAAGACCAGACCACCATCCTGGCTGAGATGATCAAGTTCTATCTCGCCAGCGGTAACGGCTTTCTGATCAAGATGCGCAACGCTCAGGGTGATTGGATGGGTCTGGAGCGTATGCTTCCCTCTGAAGTGCAGATCGTGGAGAATTATGACGAATTCGGTTTCTTTCGACCCAACTATATCCAAGTGAAGAATAACCAGAAGAAGGACTTCGCATATGCGGATATAGTGCACATCAAGAAGTCCACGCACAGATCAAACGCCTGGGGCATTGCCTGTCTGCCTATCGCCATCAACATCGAGATACTTGGAGAGATCAAGACCTTCGACTACAACAACTTCAAGAACGGTCTCATGATCGACTACTTCGTGATTGTGGAAGGTGGCACTCTCAGAGACGGAACCGTCACTGACGAAGCCGGTAATGAAGTGCTGACCGATGCCTATACCGAGATCGAGAAGGCACTCACAGAAGTGAAAGGAAACGCCAAAAGCCACTCTACGGTGCTAATCGAGAGTGAAAGCCGGGATGTGAAGATACGCCTCGAACCACTCAGGCAGCAGGACAGAGAGGGTGGCTTCCTCAGCCTCAAGAAAGACCTCAGGGAAGGAATCCTCGCTTATCACCGGGTCCCGGCAAGAATCGTCTCACAGCTTATCCCAGGGCAGCTTGGTGGCGATAATCGCAGTGATATGGCTATGTTCTACCACTTCGTGATCAAACCGCTTCAGGAGCGTCTTGCGCTCACCCTGGCGATTGAGTTCAATTACGAGTTCGACTGGAAAGTCAAACCCGAAGACTTCAACTTTGGTAACCTGACCGAGATTCTGCAATCCGATGATGAGAAGCTGTTTCATGCTAACCGTAACTACTAATAACACAATAGAAAACCATACCCAAGGAGGTATCGTGTATCCATTCAAGAAACGCACCATTCAGAAGGGCGAGCTTCGCAACGTGGAAGTCGAGCTGGTCTCGCTCCTCTTTGACGAGATGAACCCTGCTAATCAGAAGGGCTTTGTGGTCAAGAATGCTTCCGGGCGAAGCTTTGAACACAAGATCAACTCCACCAAGTTCAAGAGTGAAACAATGGGCACTCAAGGTCGGCTTTACGTCACTCTGATGGAGCCCAACGTCCACGACTCCCAGGGCGACTATTACACTCGGGAAGAGATTCAGAAAGCCTGTGACAATTTTGCCAAGCACGGCTTAGTGGGCAAATGCGATGTGAATCACAATATGCAGCCTGTACCGGAGTTCACCGTAGTGGAAAACTACATACTCAAAACCAGCGACAGAGAGCATTTTCCCGATGCTAAAGTGGGCTCTTGGGTGCAGGTCCTCAAATGCGAAAACCTGCAGAGTGAACTCTGGCAGAAGATCGAAAAGGGCGAGTTCAATGGAGTCTCCATCTATGGCCGGGCTGATGACTACCGCAGTGCTGAAGCCAGCCTTACCGAGATCAAGAATGAGCTCAATTCGCTTCGTAAAGTGGCTGAGCACAATAACAACAGTGAACTTCAGAAGGGCATTACCGCCATCTCCGAGAAGATCACCGAATTGGAGAAGAACAGCAGTTCGGTCACTGTGACCGATGCAGTGAAGAGCATTGAGAAGAGCCTCAAGGACTTGTCTGTAACTATGAGTAAAGCCATATCCAAGAGCATACCCGGAGAGCCGGATGCCAACCAGTCCAATGTAGATAAGGAAGTATCCATCGATGGGAACAAGATCATGGTCAAGGCCAGCCATCGTGAGATCTACAAAGGCATTGCCAATGTAGACTCCGGCAAGTCGATGAACATCCTCAATCCCAACAACACCTCGCTCTTCATTGATGAAGTGATCGGTTCTCATCCCGGTGATACCTTATCGGATATCACCATTGTGCCACTGCTGAAAGATGAGTCTCTCGACATCGGTTTGGTGGAAGATCTGGTCTTCAAGAACAAGCTCGATGGCGCTCTGACTGCTCAGGACGTGGGCACTGGCGATATCTCTATCCCCACCGGAATCCTCAATGCCGAGTTCACTCTCGGAAGAGATGTAGTCGAGTTCTACAAGGATAAATACGGAGAAGATGCCTTCGGAGCCTACGTAGAGAACCACATCGCCAAGAAGACCGAGAAAGCTATCCGTCTCTTGCTCTTCAGAGGTGATAGAGTATCTGCCACTGCCAAGCTCAAGGCTTTGGACGGCATCATCAAGCTCGCCACTGCAGCTACCAAGGTGACCAACCTTTCCAAGACCACCTATACCGACTGGGCGAAGCGCTTTGAAGCCGCTCTCCTGGCTTTCTCTGATGAGATGCTCGAGGAGCAAGAGAGCTTCAAGTTCTATGTGAGTCACAAAGATCTGATCCGCATCAGAGCTGAGCTTGCCAAGCGTGAGACTGGAGCCGGAGACAGGCTGCTGCTCGAAGGTGGCAACGTGTCCTTTGCGGGTATTCCTGTAAAGCCCCGTCTCATGGCTGATGACTATATCATCGGCGGCCTGCCCAAGTTCATCATCATCGGCTATCGCACTGACGCAGAACTCAAGGTCGAGCATCATGGCGCAGACTGGAAGTATCACTGGTACATTCGTATCCGTCCCGGCATTACCTATATCGATGGCTTCGTGAAAGTCTTCAAACTAACCACATAATCGATAACTAACAAGATAAGGAGTATCAATGGACTTCATCATTGCCAACCAAGCCTTTATCCTGGGACTCTTGACCACCCTGGTGGTATGGATCATCTATCGGATAACGGGCAAGACCTTGGATAAGACCAAGATCAATGCAGCCCTGGCGATCATCTTGGACATCATCCAGGATATCAAGATCAACCCTGCCACCAGAGAACTCGATGACTATGCCAAGAAGCAACTGGCAGTTGAGCGGGCTACCAAGTCCCTCCCGGCCAAGCAGACCAATGTCATCCTCAAGGTCTTTGGTACCATCGGAGGAGCCGTAGAGTACGTGTTCCATAACCGCAAGTGGCTCTTCAGCATCGGGAAAGCCATCAAGGGAGTATTCTGATGCCCGCTATCTCTCAACCGACATATCCGACTCCCATGACGGAGTCGGATATGCTGTTCAATGCTTTGGTGGACGTGTTCATAGCCGACGATGTCTATTTCGGGTTTGGGTCTTACTCAGATTCGGAAGTTGCCTCGATCTATAACACTCAGAGTTCCATCAAAGATGAACTGAATAACAGCTTTGATCTGCTGGGTGAGCTTGCCGAGAAACCCGGAAAGGCAGACTCCAAGATCACCAAGCTCAAGACCCGTAACTACACTCTGCCGGGTAAGAGAACCAGTACGGTGGAACTCACGATCGTGGGTTTATCCAACCAGCAGAAGAACTACCTCGAAAGCTCTGCCTTCATGGGCAAGAACGTTACCATTGTAGCGGCATCAAAGAGCTTTGACCGGGTAGCGATCTTCAATGGTCTGCGCTGGACAGTGGACTGGTCAGGCGAAGCCGATGGTCTCTTCAGCGTGGTCGTATCCACCGAGTATGCCGGAAGCACGAGCGGGAAGTTCTATGTATTCAAAGACATCCCTGCGCTCATCTAAGAATAGACGATAACCCACAATAAGCTAAACAAAGGACAGAACATGGATTGCCAATGTAAACCTGACGTAATGAAGAAGATCGACAATCTCCAGACCGAGATCTACGGTAACGGAAACAGTAACAACTCATTGGTGACCAGAATGGCGAGAGTGGAGACGAATATGAAGCTGCTGCTAACCGTCTCCACTACCCAATTCTTCATGCTGATGGGCGTTGCCATCAAGATGTTCTGGGGAAACTAAGAAAGGATTGAATTCTATGAAGCGAGAAGTAACACTCAGCTATAGCCAACTGCGGCAAATACTCTGCCTCACGATCTCGAACAAGACCTTGAAAGCCAAGCTTGAGGACTTCCTCTCCGGCAAGCTGACCAAGGTGAGTGAGGTGGAACTGCTTGAACTCATCTCTGAATCGGAAGCCGATAAAGAGCTTATCCGGATCATCTCCAATCAGGACCCGGACACTATGGATGCACTCGATGCACTGGAGCATGTATCCGCTTTTTTCGTCTATATCAGAGCCAACAAAGACAGGTTCAGAAGTTGGCTCGGGAGTTTCGGATTAGCGGTGATCACAGAAGCAAATACCCCTATGAGAGGTTCGAAATGATTATGCGAAAGCTCGGCTTCACTAACGAAGACTTCGACAAGCTCACTCTACCGGAGTTGTATCTGCGCCTGTGTCTGGCAGACCCCAAAGGAGATGTTTAATGGATGCTTTGATCGGATGGATCGGTGGTAAACGCCTCCTCAGAAAGACCATATCCCAATATGTTCCCAAAGATATCAAAGGCTATATCGAGCCCTTCGGTGGTGCAGCATGGATGCTGCTCTTCAAAGACAAGTGGGGAGATCTGGAAGTCTATAATGATCTCGATAACCGCTTGGTCAACCTGTTCATGCAGGTGAAGTATCACCCCGATGAGCTGATCAAGGAACTGGACTGGTTAGTCGCCAGCCGCAAGCTCTTTGGTGATATCCTCAAGCAGGAAGGCTTAACCGAAATACAGCGTGCTGCCAGGTTCATGTATCTGATCACACGTAGCTTCGGTTCAAAAGGTGACAGCTTTGGCACCTCTCAGAAGCGTGGAACTTCCAGTATGTATAACCGTCTGGAACGCATCAAAGAACTACACAAACGCTTAGACATGGTGATCATCGAGAACCTCTCTTATGAGAAGGTGATTGAGAAGTACGATACCAAGAGCAACTTCTTCTACTGCGACCCGCCTTACATGCTGGGTTACACATACGAGAACTCCAAGCAGTTCAGTCATGAAGCTCTCTGCAAGAAGCTGAAAGGCATCAAGGGACGCTTCATCCTGAGCTATGATGATAACCCGGAAGTGCTAAAGTTATACAAAGGCTATGACATCAAGCATGTCACCAGAACCAAGGGCATCAACCGAAAAGAAGGCAAATCCGATTTCAAGGAAGTGGTCATTGCCAACTTCGATCTTGTAGATATCGATCAGGATACAGAAACACCCAAAACGAAAACCAGAACCAAAGAGATCAGGGGGATATCGTGAACAGCATCATCTCCTGGGTAGGCGGCAAGAGGCTCCTGAGAAAGAAGATACTGCCTCTCATCCCCAAGCACGACATCTACTGTGAAGTCTTTGGCGGAGCTGCCTGGATACTATTCGGTAAATCCGCCAATAAGGAAGACTGGCAGACCGGACCCAAGAGCCGCTATACTGAAGTCTATAACGATATCAATGGAGACTTGGTGAACTTCTGGAAGTACATCAAACAGCACCCTGAAGCTTTTGTGACCGAGTTGAACCAGTATCTCGTCTCAAGAGAGATGTTCGACACGTTCGCACAACACCCACCCAAAACGGAGCTTGAGAGAGCCATCCGTTTCTACTTCCAGCTTGCCTGTAGTTACGGCTCAAGAAGCAAGAACTTCTGCATCATGCAGGGCTACAAATACATGCCACTGCGTAATCTGGATAAGGTGAAAGCAGCCTCAGAACGGCTCAAACAGGTGATCATCGAAAAGCAGGACTTTGAGAAGCTGATTGCCCGGTTCGATACACCCAATACCTTCTTCTACATTGACCCACCCTATTACACAAAGGAGCATCTATACGACAGAGAAGACGCAAATGCCTTCAGCAAGCATGATGAGCTTGCTGCCATCCTGAAGCAGATCAAAGGAAAGTTTCTGTTATCCTACAATAACGATCCCTACATCCGCACACTCTACCATGGCTTCACCATTGATGAAGTCGAAGCTCAATACACTGTCTCCGGAGCTTTCCAGACTGAGACAGAACTGCTGATTAGGAATTACTGATTGTTATGATCAGGATTACAAAGGGACTAATATCTGTGCGATTTCAGCATCACATTATCGCAAAGTATGTGAATAGACTAATCTTGTTTTGGATAGAGAATGTCCTCAATGTATCGCAATGTATTAATGTATTTGCTTGAGTACTTTGGTGAATGACTGATGCTTGCAAACGTACGTAATACCCTTCCGAGAACGTCATTATCGGCTGACCGATACTCATGCCGACCAATCCACATTATCGAGAATTTGCTTATATCAGGAAATCCTGATTTGATTGGGACATTGTACTCAACAAAGTCATCGTATAGGGCTGTCGGTTCAAACAACTCCTTTTTTATGAGCCTTAGTTTACATTCGGCACTTGGGGTAAGAATTATGCCAATCCAGTCGGTTGCCTCATACCATTCTGCCGCCTCATTTAAGGCTGGCCCCATGACAATGTTCTCCTTGGGTAGAAAGATGAATTTCCCAAAACTAAGTGCTCCTCTGAAAAAGATGCTGCTCTCTTCCATGTATTTGAGAAAAAACGATTGTATGAGTTCTGGAATACTCAGTAGAAGAGTATTAAGATCACAGTGATCGTTTTTCTTAAGCGAGAAACAGATGATTATCGTATCTGACAGAAACAGAGTATTGATGTGGATATCATACCCATCTTTCATTTCCAATGCAGCTCTTTTGATGTCTTTTTTCAAGGCCTTCCAACGATCTATGAATTCAAACTCAATGTTCGCAGTCCGTTCCTTGAAACCCAGCATGTCGAGCATTAACACGTATCCTTCTCTGACGTTTACTCTACTCATTATTCTCCTCTCGTTTATGCTAACTTCTCATAATAACCTTTTAGCTGATTTGCAGATTATGTCAATAGAGAAATGCCAGACCTAACTTTCAAACTCATCCTCGTCACTGACGATGCCAATGTAAAGCTTGCCGAAGTCAAGCAGGAGGCGGAGTCCACCCAGTCTGTGGTGGAGAAACCTGCAGCGGTTAAGATATCGGCTGAGCAGGCTCTGGCTACCATTCGTGATGTCAAGATTGCTGTTGATGCAGTGATCTCTGCTGTCAGTGGCTTGGTACGTTCCATGAATGAGTTCTTGGATGCATCGCTGGTGCAAAGACAGGCTATGACATTGACTACCATAGCATTCGGTGATGCAGCTTCCGAGATGGCAGACTTCGCATCTTCCATGCAGTCTGTAACCAATTACGGAGATGAGCAGATGCTGCCGCTGATGGCAAAGCTGTCCCAGACCTTCAAACTGAGTAAGGACGATATCAAAGCTCTGGTTCCGGTGCTCTTGGACTTTACTGAAGCCAACAAAGCCACAGGGATGAGTGTGGAGTCTGCCTTTGATCTCATGGGTCGGGCCCTGAATGGTCATACGGAGATGCTGAACCGCTATGGTATTGAGCTTGATGATACTCGAATAAAAACTGAAGGTGTATCCTATCTTGTCGAGAAACTCGGAGAGGACTATGGCGGCACGGCTGAAGCACT
>Ga0334892_1001146_pt1 | contig 24272 bp, 18 predicted proteins | sample GraSluR3_MG_4_FD_207213 | JGI IMG/M metagenome (GOLD analysis project Ga0334892, IMG submission 207213) | Sludge microbial communities from methane-producing bioreactor in Wageningen University, Netherlands - Granular Sludge_15_04-R3 | ecosystem: Engineered > Bioreactor > Anaerobic >...
CGGAACTGCTGAAGCTGGCCCAGGCCCATCAGTGCTGTTTCGTGGTCAACGACAGGGTTGATGTCGCCCTGGCGGTGGGGGCGCACGGAGTTCATCTGGGCGCCGACGACATGCCGGTGCCGCTGGCCAGGAAGATTCTGGGAGCCGACCCGGTGATAGGGGTTTCCGTGAGAACCCCCGAGGAAGCCCTGACCGCCTGGAAGGAAGGGGCGAACTACCTGGCGGCCAACATAGTTTTCGCCACCCCGACCAAACCCGATTCCCGGTCGCCACTTGGGCTATCCGGGGTGGAGCGCCTGGCTCGTGCCACACCGCTTCCCCTGGTGGCCATCGGAGGCATCAGCCGGAAGAACGCCGGCGCTGTGATCCGTGCCGGCGCCGACGGGGTGGCGGTTGTGTCGGCGATCATGGCTGCCCCGAACCCGGCTGAAGCGGTGAGGACACTTCTCGAAGAATTGGGTTAGCGCCGGAATCAGCCCTGCGGGCGTGGCTGCGGGAGAAGGGTTTCAGTTCTCCAGGAAGGGGTCAGCCCTCTGAAAATCCGGCAGATGGCTGTCAGGGCTGGTTTCGGGTTCCTGAATCAGGGTGTTCACCAGCCCCAGATCTGAAGCGGCCTCCACGGCGTTCCAGTACTCCGAAGCCCGAAGCCTTCTGGAAAGCAGCGGGTGGTTCCCCGCGGAGAACACGGGGTTGTACTGGCTCATAAGGCTTATGGTGATGTCTTTCGAAACTCCCGCCAGAAATCGCAGGGTCTCTCCTGTGCCCGCGATATCGTTGGGCAGCACCAGATGACGAACACACAACCCTCCAACCGCCACGCCGTCTTCCACCCGAAGGTTGCCCACCTGTCTGAACATTTCCCGGACCGCTTCTCTGGCGACCCGGGCATACCCGGGGGCTTTGGAATACTCATCAGCGTACCGGTCGTCGGCGTACTTCAGGTCGGGAAGGTAGATGTCCACCAGACCGTCCAGGGTTTTCAGGGCGGAGACGCTCTCGTAGCCGTTGCTGTTCCAGATCACCGGAACCGTAAGACCCCTCTCCCGGGCAAGAACCAGGGCTTCCCTCACCCGGTGCAGGATGTGGGTCGGGGAAACGAGACCCACCGTGGGGCATCCCCTTTCCTGAAGCCGGACCAGAATCTCCGCCAGCTGAAAGGGGCTTCGGGGGTTTCCGGCGTACTGGGTGCTGATCTGATGGTTCTGGCAGAACACGCAGGCCATGTTGCATCCGCTGAAGAACACGTTTCCCACACCGAAATCCCCCGTGAGAAAAGGTTCCTCGCCGGTGTGGACCACCACCGATGCCACATCCATCTCCGGCCCCCCGCCGCACCAGCCCCGTTCTCCCGCCGTCCGGTCCACCCTGCAGTTCCTTGGGCACAGGCCGCACCGGGGCGGTTCAGTCATCAAGACCTTCCAGGGGTTCGTTGAGGATTTCAGTGCCGGGAAGGACGAAACGGCCCCCCCGCATCAGATAAACTTCCCTGCCGTCAGGATGGACTGCGCTTATGGCATCAAGGTCGCTGTAGGGAAGGGTTATGTCTACATGCCGGTTGGTGTAGGCCTTCTCCGGGCTTTCGCCTCTGAGGGCGCTGCGTTCGTTTTCAACTGCCACCAGGCGCTTGCCGCTGACCGGGTCGAATTGCTCCCGGTCTTCGGAACGGCTGTAGCAGGTGTCGCCCACGGCGAAATGGGGCCCCATCTTCTCAAGGATGAGAACCGGAAGCACATCCATGATTCTGTGCCTCACACCCATGGCATACGCCACTGTATTGGTTCCTATGGCGAATTCCCCCATGGGAAGGCTGTCGTGGGGGAAGAAGATGTTTTCCCGAATGTAGTCTTTACCCTTCCCGGGGTCTTCGAAATTGGTGCATGACCATTCCAGGGCTTCCCCGTCCCGGAAGCGGATTCTCAGGTTCTCGTACTTGAGGCCGTCGAGAAACGCCTCGTGAACATGGAGCAATCCGTTGGTTCCCTTCAGGACCGGTGATGTGAAAACCTCGCCGACGGGGATGTTCACCGAGGCCAGGCAATTCTCGAAGGCGGTCTGCTGCCCGGGGTCGGACAGGGGGTGTATGGCTATGGTGAGTTCGGTGTCGTTTCCCGGAGCGCCGGTCACCCTCACCCTCTCCGCTCCGTCCATGGCGTCTATCAGCCTGGCCTGAACCGGTCCGTACACCTGGTTCGACAGGGTGTTCACCTTTACGCATTCCCGGAAGATTTCCCGGAATCCGTCGCCGATTTCCGGGGACGGAAACGCGATCATGCTGAAACTGGTTTCGCTTCGAGGGATGTACTTCTGCTGAAGCATCACCGATTGCTGGGTAAAACTGTTGTACAGGGCGCTTGCTTCCTTGTCCGGCCTTACCATGGCGGCCTTGGGTTCCGGGCTGAAGGGTTTCTCCCCGAACAGCTCCAGGTAGGCAACTCCGGAGTAGGCATGAAAAATCGGGGCGAGCTCCTCGAAAACATCCCGCCTCATGGCCATCTGGTTCTCAACCGTATCGCTGTCCAGAAACAGGGCGTACTTGAACCGGTGGTCATAGTTGGCCTGCCTGTTCACCGGAGGTCTGTGTACCGGGGCGGCGTGCCCATTCAGCCCCAGGTTCGACAGGCTGCCCCGAATGAAGGGGAAAAGCGCTTCGCCCCCCATGGGCAGGGTTACTGCCACGGTTTTTCTGCTGGTGAACACGTCCTTCCGCTCGTCTTTCAAACCCTGCAGATACGCGTTGGCCAGGGTTTCGGCGATGTTCTGCAGATCCGGTTTCGGAAGGGAGAACAGGAAAGCTGCTATCTCCCTCTGAACCGAAGACACCCTCATACCGTGACGGTACAGGTAGGAAAGGTCTTCAGGGTCCGCTGCCTGGATTGTGTTCAACAGGTATCTGTCCTCCGGGTCGAACCTGCGCCTGAGCATGTTCACCAGAGAGTCCCTGTCCGGCCTTCGGTAGTGGGCCTGAACTATGGGCTCAATCTCATTCGGGCCGCTTTTTTCCATTTGCTCCAGCGTGTGAAGGGCTTTCTCCATCGGGCCGTTCTCCTGGTGGAAGGCGGAGGAGAGAAACCCGAATACATCGTACCGGAACGAGGAAAGGTGCTGGCCGGGCCGCTCACCGAACGCATCGGCGGCCACGTCAGGGTTGGCGAAATCCCTTTCGTATCCTTCAGGCTCGATCGGTTGATACCAGTAGTCGTTAACTTCCCGAAGCCTCTCCGGAGTTACGGCTTCTTTCAGTTCCTTCAGCAGCGCCAGGGCGAAGCGAATTCTTTCGCCGGTGTCTTTCAGGTAGCTCTGGAACTGCCTTTCGGTGAGAGAATCGCTCATGGTTGCCGCCCTTCAGTTTTCAAGTATTTCCATGCCCCGGATCACTCCGGAATACTCCCGGTTCTCCGCGAGAAGCTCGAAGTGGGTGCCGGTGGCCGAGTGCCTTCCCCTGTGTATGAAGATAACGGAATCACACTGTTTTACAGTAGCTTCCCGGTGGGTGACAACGAAGGCTATGGCTCTGCTTTCCATTTCCCGGAACCTTTTCCAGAACTCCGCTTCCTTCCCTGCGTCCAGGGCCGCGGTGCAGTCGTCCAGCAGCAGAAGCGAAGGTTTTCCCGCAAGGGCTCTGGCGATGGCAACCCTCTGCCTCTGACCTCCGCTGGCGCCGGTGCCTCTCTGGCCCAGCATTTTGCTTCCCAGGAACTCCCCGGTTTGCACTCCGGCGTCGATCAGGGCTTTCTCAACATCATTGTCAGACACCCTGTCCCTGCCGAAGCGGACATTGTCGGTAACGCTCTCCCCGAGAAGGAGTGATTCCTGGGGCACATAGCCGATGGTTTCCCTCAGATCCGCGAGTCCGCGGGGAACACCGTTCACCCTGATCTCCCCCTGGTCCACGGGAAGCAAGCCGGCCAGCATTTTGAGCAGTGTGCTCTTTCCGGCGCCAACCTCACCCACCACCGCCACCACCATGGGGGCTTCCGCCTTGAAGGAAAGCCCGGTGACACCCTGGGCGTCGTCGTACAGGAAGCCTGCGTTTTCCATCACGATCTCCGTCACCGCGTCTATTCTTTGAACAAGCAGGGGTTCAACCTTTTCCGGGTAGTTCTGAATCTCCCTCTCCCGTTCCACCGAAACGAAAGCCTGGCGGCTGGCCACGAACAGGTTCGGGATGTCCATCATCGGAGCCAGAAGCATGTCGAGGTAGACGTAGAAGGCATAGAAATCCCCGAGCCCGATTCTTCCCCGTATCACCATAATGCCCCCGGCCAGCATCACGGTTACCTTGCCCACCTGACCTATCATGCTGTAAACGCCGTGTATGATCATTTCCAGACGAGTCAGCGAAAGATCTATTCCGAACCTCATGTTCAGCAGACGATGCAGGCGGGCGGCAAGAGGTTTTTCCGCCCGGTATGCCTTGACGATGGCTATCCCGTCGAAGGTGCTGTCCAGAAGGTCGTTGGTGTGGCTCGTGGCTTTTCTGCTCTCCTCAACTCTCTTTCCGATCCTGTGCTCCACCGTGTAGAAGATGAAAAGCATCACCGGCAGAGGCGCCAGGGCGAGAATCGAGAGCTGCCAGCTCATGAAGATCATCACGCCCAGGCAGAACAGCAGCCGGGACGCGGATTCCAGGGCGCGGAAGAAAGCGCTGCAGGCGAACCACGCGATCCGGGGGTATTCGGAGATGTCTTCGGTGAGCCGCGTGGTAAGGTCGCCGGGGCGGAAGGCGTTGAAGAAGCGCCAGTCCTTCCGCATGATGGACCTGAAAACATCATCCCTGACACCCAGCCCGATAACACTGTTTATTATGCCCCTCGCTCCGGGGTAGAAGCCGGCGAAGAGCCGGGCAACGGCCAGGGCGCCGAGAACCATGATGATCCGGGTGAACTCGCTGCTTTCCGGAGTTCCAAGAACCACATCCACATTATCCAGCAGGTATCGGAAGACCAGGGGAAAGCCCAGGGCCACCGCGCTGGAGAGGAGTGTGAAGAAGAAAAGCAGAACGAGATACTTCCGTACAGGCTTCCAGTACTGGAAAATCCAGCCGCAGTTTTCCCGCCAGACATTCAGTCGCTCATGCACTTTCGTCACCCCCGAACTGCAGGGTGAACAGGGACGCGTACACACCATCCCTCTCCATAAGCTGCCTGTGGGTGCCCTGCTCGACCAGGAGCCCTCCCCTTACAACGAGAATCCGGTCGGCGTGGACTATGGTTGAGAGCCTGTGGGCCACCACCAGGGCGGTTCGTCCGGACAGAGCCAGATCCGTGGCCCGCTGAAGCTTCTGTTCCGTTCCCGGGTCGACGGAGGAGGTGGCTTCATCCAGAACAAGAAGATCAGGCTTTCGCAGCACCGCCCTGGCGATGTTGACCAGCTGTCTCTGCCCCATCGAAAGGTTTGCGCCTCCCTCGCTGATCTCTCCGTCCAGCCCTCCCGGAATCCTTTCCAGGAGTTCTCCGGCTTCGATTCTGCCAAGCGCGGCTTCCTGTTCCTCCCTGCTCACCGCTGCGTCGAAAACGGTGAGGTTCCCCGAAAGGGTGCCCGAAAACAGGTTCACCTCCTGAAGCACCAGGCCGATCATGCTTCTCCAGGTATCCAGGGTGAACTCCCTGATGTCGGTTCCGTCCAGGGTTATCCTGCCCCGAACCGGATGATGAAAGCGCATGAGAAGCGAAACCAGAGTGCTTTTCCCGCCTCCGGAGTCGCCGACCAGGGCCACAGTCTCGCCCCTGGGTATGCTGAAGCTAAGTCCCCGGATCGCCCAGTCATCGGTTTCGGAGTAGCGGAACCAGACATCCTCGAAACGGATTTCCTTCCAGTTCCTGTTCAACGATTCAGGCCCCAGAAAGCCGTCGGGTGTCAGGGTTTCGGTTTTCATCAGCTCCATCAGCCTGTCGCCTGAGGCGAGAGCCCTCTGAACCTGATTGAGGGTTTCTCCGAACATCACCAGGGGGCCGAAAAGCCTTCGGGTGTACTCCACAAACAGCACAACCGTGCCAACGGTAACCGCACCCGCCATGACGCCGGGTCTGCCCGCGGTGAGAATCACCGCGACCGCGGCTATTTCCAGGGCGCCGAGAAAACTCCAGAAGCCGTAGTCCCAGAGGGTAGCCCTAACCTCCCTGCGCACGAACAATTTGCCGAGCCTGTGAACCCTGGTTCGAGCGTAGCCCGTGGTTCCGAACACCTGCATAACCGGAACCGCCCGGACGAACTCCGCCACGGAACCGCATATCGAAGCGTTGGACCTTCTAAGGTCACCCCAGAGCGCCCTCATCTTTCGAAGAACAGGGATGGACAGAAGCGCGGCGGGGAGAACTATGAGCATCACCCTTAAAGTGATTCCCGGGTCTGCGTACAGCATTACTCCCAAAGTGCCCAGAACCATTGCGGCGTTCCGCAGGAGGGCCATGCTGGTTTCGCTGAAAAGCATGCGAACCCGCTCCGCGTCGCTTTCCACCCTGGCCATGAGCCTTCCCGAGGGGTTTTTGTTGAAATAGGCCATGGAAAGCGTCAGCACATGGTCGAAGAGTTCCCTTTTCAGGTCACGCACAACGGAGAGACCGATTCTCGCCGCGATTATCACCTGCAGATACGCCAGCCCCATGGTGATCCCGAACACTCCGGCGAACATCAGTGAATAGCGCACTATGGCGCCGGTGTCCCCGGAAGGTATCGCGTCGTCGATGACCAGCCTCAGAATCAGGGGTCCCGCCAGTTCTCCCGCTATGGCACCGAGAAGAAGCAGTATGGCAACGGTGAACTGGGGCCAGTGGGGCAGGATCAGGGGGGCGAATTTTTTAAGAAGCTCCAGGGAACCGCTTCGAACCTGGGTTTCCTCTTCGAATTCTTCAAGAAAGGGGGGCATGGAATAAAACTCCGTTCAAACAAGGCCAAAAACCGGGTACACATTAAGGAGGAGAAAAGGGGCGGAACACCCTAGGAAAGAATGGCGCCTCCACTGATCATATTCTGTACCTCCCTGTTGAACGAGTCGGTGAAAAATAACCGGGGATCGGGAAACGTCAACCTTTCAGGGTCAATGACACCCGGGAGTGATATGCTATAATCGCCACGATGACCCCGGTACTCCCATACAGCAATGGAGGCGGCAATGCACAGAATACGCCAGAAGTGCATCATCCCCAGCGCGGCCTACACCATCCCCCACACCCGGATCCGCAACTATCACAGATTCGACAGAAAACCCGAAACAGGCGACCTGGTCTTCGGCGAAGTCAACAGTTTGGGTCAGCACCGTTTTCTGGAAAGCATCTCCAGCAGGCTCCATGCCCTGAACGACAGAACACTGGCCATCTTCGTGTTCGGGAACCGCTACGCTCCCGACTACTACGAAGGCTTTGTTCCCGGGGAATGGCAGGACGAGGTGGACCTGATCGCCCAGAGCGGCATTGTGGGCAATGTGGTGAACCGGAACGACACCAAGGCGGACCCCACCAAAGTAAGGCTTCTTGGATATGTTTGCGACGGGAACGGCGAGGTTATCAACACCCGCAGGGGAAACCTTCTCACCCCCAGACGCACGGTCAGGGAGGGGGGCAGACGGGCCAGGCTGATTCTCTGCATCGGCACCAGCATGAACAGCGGCAAGAGCAACGCCGCCGCCGCGTGCTGCTATGCCCTTACCTCCGCCGGGAAAAAGGTTAGGGCGGCCAAGGTAACCGGAACCGCTTGCCACAAGGACATTCTGCTCATGCAGGACAACGGCGCGGACCATGTGGCGGATTTCACCTACCTGGGTCACCCCACCACATACATGCTCTCGGAAGAAGAGCTGATGAACATCTTCACCGTCATCGACCTCAAGTACGGCAACAACCCCGCAAACTACCTGGTGATAGAGTTCGCCGACGGCATACTCCAGCGGGAGACCGCCATGCTTCTGAAAAACCCGCTGGTACTCAGCCGAATCCACAAGGTGGTGTTTTGCGCTCAGGACGCCTTCGGGGCCATAGGGGGCGTGAGGGTTCTGAAGGAGCGTTTCGGCCTGGTTCCCGCCGCCATAAGCGGCGTATGCTCCAGCTCTCCCCTGGCGCTTCGGGAACTGGCGGAGTTCACGGAAATCCCCATCCTCTACAGCGCCCAGAGGGATTTTCAGGCCATGTACAGCCTGATCAGGTAGCGGCTGACCGGTCCCCGGGGGCTACCTGAAATCCCGCAGTCTTTCGTGAATGCCCTTGAGCATCTCGAACCAGTATTCAAGCCCGGCCTCGCCGGGGTCATCCTGGAAACGCCGCAACCAGAGCGGCAGCTCGGGATGCTGGTCGCCCTCGACCTCGAGCCTCCGTTTCATATAGGACAGAACGAACTCGAAGTTCCGCTGGCTTTCCCAGAATACCGACGCGTTGCGGCTGTTTATGCGGCTGGCGGTAACGGATATGCCTCGAAGGAAAGCCTCCCCGGCCTGGTAGAGGTGTTCGATCACACGGGGGCCCATGTCCTCGGCCCAGCCCCTGTGGAAACGGCAGATCCCCAGATTGTCGCAGATCAGTTCCTTCTTCAGCCGGTCCGCGCAGGCCCGTCCCAGCTCCCGGGGCGCAAGGAAATCGTAGCCGTAAAGCATGTAGTACTTCCCCACGATGGCCATTGGGGCCATTACGCCGGGGGTCCAGTACTGGTTGGGCACCATCCAGCCCTTCCTTCCAAAGGGCACAACGACAAACCTGTCAAGAATGTTGTCACCCTTTGTCTTGTGGATCCGTCTCGCCCACTTCCTCACTCCTTCTGAGAGGTCCAGGATGCCCCGGCCCTCAATGATGCTTTCAAGCAGCTCCACGCCCAGCCGGGCGTTGCTCATCGAATCGTCCACCAGGTCAAAGGAGTTCATGTTCCAGCGCGGTTTTTCGGTTACGCCCAGCTCCCCGGGTGTCAGCCGCCCCAGGTCCATCAGGTCCATCAGCCACGCAACCACGCCCCCGGCCGAGATGGCGTCGAACCCCAGTGAATCGCAGCGGTCGCAGAGCAACTCTGCGCCGCGCTGGTCGAAGACGCCGCAGAGGGGTCCCAGCGTCTGGTAAGGTTCGTAGTCCTTCTTGAATCGGCCGTTCATCTTCTTGCACACCGCGGCGCAGGGCTCGCCGCAGGTGAACTGCTGCCGGCCTTCGATGGTCTCCTCGTTGAACTGCCTCAGGTAATGGTCCAGAATGAACTCGCGATGAAGCTTCTGCCGACGGGCCTCGGTCCACTCCATGGTACGGTAGTTGAATGCCATCACCTTTCCGCCCATTCCGGCGTAGTTCACGCCGAAGGTACCCCCTGTTTCCAGCCCCGGGTCGTAGCGGTATTTCGTGGTTGTCTCCAGATCCATTACCGCCAGTTTCTTCCGGTACCTCTCCTCGAACCACTGATCCGCCACAGTCCGGTCCCGGAAGTCCTGGTCCACGACCGTTCCTCCGTATATCACCGCAACGATCCCATGGTCCTGAACCATTTTCGAGCCCAGGCCGCCGCGGCCGGCCCATGTCTCAACCTCCGACGGCTTTCCCTTAAGGAACGGAACTGAGCAGATGGCTCCGAAGTCGGTGAACAGAGAGGCGGGCCCTGTTGCAAGGATCCGGGGGTCATTGGAGTAGCGGCTGCTCAGATGACTGTGAACCCAGTCCAGCAGCGCTCGGGTTCCCCGGCGGCCCGAGTTCCATATCTGCCGGGCATCCACCGGCAGAAGCTCAGCCTGTATCTCCTCGCCGTGATCACGGTTGAGGTACAGAACGCTGGGACCCGGCGCCCTGCCGACTATGCTTACCATGTTCAGGCCAAGGTTGTCGAACACCAGCCCCGCTCCGCCCATGCTGGATACATAGAATCCCCGCCAACATGGGGAAAAGCCGGTGAAGACAAGGCGGTTGCTTCCCGGAAGGATCGAACCCGCCAGGAGGCCGGTTCCGAAGTTCAGGCTGTTGTTGCTGTCGGAGATGTGCAGGCCGAGGTCGACGGGGCCGAAGTAGTCGCCGATACGGTATCGCTTTATGCGGTAGAAGCCTGTGGCTGCGTCAATGAAAAGAACCTTCAACCTGTCCTGCATGCGCGCCCCTCCCGACAAGTGGATTATACGGAACAGGGGAGGGGGCGGAGCCCCGGTCGGGCTCCGCCTCTGGACAGGGTCATCCCAGGATTTCCTTCAGATCCTCTTCCGGAGTGGATACCGGAGCTATTCCGAAGTTTTTCACAAGCACGCCCAGAGTGTTGGGGGTGAGGCACGCGGGCAGGCTGGGACCCAGCTTGATGTTCTTTATGCCCAGGTGGAGCAGAGAGAGAAGGATGGCCACCGCCTTCTGTTCGTACCAGGAAAGGATCAGGCTGAGGGGGAGATCGTTGACCCCTGCTCCGAAGGCGTCCGCCAATGCCGAGGCGACCACGATGGCGGAGTAGGCGTCGTTGCACTGGCCCATGTCCAGAAGCCTGGGAATGCCGCCTATGTCTCCGAAGTCCAGTTTGTTGAACCTGTACTTGCCGCAGGCCAGGGTGAGAATCACGCAGTCATCCGGCACTGCTTTGGCGAAGTCGGTGTAGTAGTTCCTTCCGCTCCTGGCGCCGTCGCATCCCCCCACCAGGAAGAAGTGACGGATCGCTCCGGTTTTCACAGCGCCGATGACCTGGTCCGCCACGGAGAGAACGGCGTTTCTGCCGAACCCAATGGTTATGAACTTTTCGGGTTCGGTCTCGGTGAAACCGGGAGACTCAAGGGCAGAATCGATTACCGGCTTGAAGTTCTTGTCCGCTATGTGGGTCACGCCGGGGAAGGCGACCAGCCCGGTGGTGAATATCCGCTCGATGTAAGTGCTCGCGGGTTTCTGAATGCAGTTGGTGGTCATAAGAATCGCGCCGGGGAAACGGTCGAACTCCTTCTGCTGGTCCTGCCAGGCGCCGCCGTAGTTTCCCGCAAGGTGCGGGTACTTCTTCAGGGCGGGGTACGCGTTGCAGGGCAGCATTTCACCGTGGGTATACACATTGATTCCGGTGCCCTCGGTCTGCTTCAGAAGCATCTCCAGGTCTTTCAGGTCATGGCCCGAAACAAGAATCGCCTTGCCCTTCAGGGCTGTTATTCTCACCCTTGTGGGTTCCGGGTGCCCATAGGTGCCTGTGTTGGCTTCATCCAGCAGTTTCATGGCTCCAAGGTTGGCTTCCCCGCACTGGAGGCAGAGCTGTGTCAGGGTTGCCAGGTCGCTCTCCTCCCGGGCCAGGGCATCCAGCGCCTTGTGGAAGAACCCGGAAACCCGGTCGTCGTCGAGCCCCAGAACATGTGCGTGGTCCATGTATGCCGCGGTGCCCTTGAGGCCGTAGGTGAGCAGTTCCTGAAGCCCGGCGGCATCGTCGCCGTACTTCTCCCTGCGGGAGAGGACTCCGATGGCTCTTCCCTGATCCACCATGCCCCCCACTTCCGGCGCAGGGGCAAATACGCAGTGGGGAGGCACCGGGGACGGTTTCTCGCCTCTCTCCCGGCAGGCGTCTTCATAAAGATCCCTTGCCACTTCCCGGGCCAGGACAGTTTCTTCGATCATTTCCGCCACCCTGTCAGGGTGGAAGTTGACATTGGTTATGGTTGTGAAGAGAGCCTCGGATGTCTTCGCGTTGACTCCCGAATCGGTTCGGCCCATCTCCCGGGCCCTGTGGGCGTAGACTCCAAGGCCCTTTGTGATGTGAAGAAGAAGGTCCTGAAGTGTGGCGGTGACGGAATCCTTGCCGCACACACCCTGAAGGGTGCATCCGGTTCCCTTGGCGGTCTGCTCGCACTGGTAGCAGAACATGTCCATGCTTTCTTCCCCTTTCATTTAAGGCGTCCGTCGACGCCTATGGTTATCACGTTCAAAGGCAGGTCTTTCCCCGATGCTTTCACCGCAGCCGCGGCAAGCCTTTCCAGGCCGGCGCAGCAGGGAACCTCCATTTTTGCCACGGTAAGACTGCAAAGCTCGTTTTCCCTGATTATCTCCGAAAGTTTTTCAAGGTATCCGGTGGTGTCGTCCAGCTTGGGGCAGGCGATAATCAGTTTTCTGCCCCGAAGCAGGCTGTTGTGAAAATCGGGAAACGCCGGGGGTACGCAGTCCGCCGCGATGAGAAGGTCGGCGTTCTTCCAGAAAGGAGCGCTCGCCGGGACAAGGCGAAGCTGCAGGGGCCACTGGGTATTGCCCTGACTTGAAGGCCGGGCCATGGAGCCGGGGCACCCCTGATGGACCTCTGGAAGGCTGAAGGCTTCCGCCTCTCTCTCTTCGATGGTGAGGGCGTTTCGCGGACATGCGCCAAGGCAGGCCCCTAGGCCGTCGCAATAGCTGTCCTTCACCAGCCTCGCCTTGCCGTCCACTATCTTCAGGGCTCCCTCGGCGCAGCCGGGTACGCACTGGCCACAGCCGTCACACTTGTCCTGGTCTATCCTGATAATGCTTCGCTTCATCCGCTTCTCCTTCCGGCGCCGGCGGCGAACTCTGACAGGTAGGTGCCGGCCAGGTGCCGTTTCACCACGGAGTCCACCTCCGAAAGCATTCCCCCTAGCAGGCAGCCTTCCGGGGGGCAGTGGTTTCTCTGGAAAAGGCATGTGTCGGTGCCCAGGGGGCCGTCCAGGGCTTCGTAAACATCCAGCAGAGTTATTGAGGCCGGGTTCCCATTGATCCGGTAGCCTCCGCCGGGCCCCCGCACGGAGGCCGCAAGCCCCGCCTTCACCAGGCGCTGCATGACCTTCTGGGTGTGATTGTCGCTGACTTCGAAGGAATCGGATATCTCCCGGCATGTAACCGGGGCTCCGGGGTTCGAGGCCATGAGGATCATGGCGTGAATGCCTATGGACGCCGCTTCCGAAAACCTGAGAACACCCGGCATGCCGCCTCCTTTGGTATAATGGTATAGAAGTACCATAATACCAGTATTGGAGGCGTCAAGCCCTGAAAGAAAGCCCGGTTCAAGGAAGCCTGATGATAAGCCGTTCCGCTTCCTCGGGTGAAGCCGGAGAAACAGTGAAGCAAAGGCCGCCTTCGGTGGCGGCGGTTACAGCGGAATCCGCCTTCGCGTACAGGGCCATGAGCCTCGCCAGCGACCGCAGGCTTTCTTCGTTGGGCGGACCCAGCAGAAGCCCCAGCGGCCCCGGGATTCCGGGGAGTGTCATGAACACCCCGGCCCGGTGTTCATGCAGTTTCCGGTTGTCGATGTCTGACCTTCCCACAAGCCCCACCCCGGTTCCCAGGTCGAACATTCTTCCAGCCCTTACTGCCCTGGCGGCCAGGGGCGAGTGGATGCCCCGGTCAAACAGGACCCTCAGCCTCATGGAGTAACCGGGGTCGGTGAGAAGGCAGCCGCCGGCGGGGGCCGGAATCCTGCTGATCCCCATCTCCTTCGCCAGGGCGATCTGGGGTTTTCGGCTTCTTCCGGAAAGACCCAGCAGCATACTCCTGTTCACCAGCCCCTGTTCCTCAACGGCAGTGGGCTCCATCAGGAGAGCGGACAGGGGCCTCAGCAACCTGTCCTCGGTGTTTGAAAGGTTTTTCACCCGATTCAGGCTTCCCCGGTTCTGGCTCATGGGGCGCTGGCCCAGAACCTCGCCGGAAAAGATGAAATCGAACGATTCGGCCCGGGCCAGCCTCCAGAGGTTTCTGAACATTGCGGCATGGCAGTCCACGCAGGGGTTCATGTTGCTGCCGAACCCCGAGGGCGGCTCTTTGAGTATTTCCATTATTTCTTCGGTGAAGTCCAGTTCTCTCCAGGGGACGCCCAGCAAGGCGGCCCCCTCCCGGCCCTGCCGGGATGAGAAGAAGGGGCTGTCGAAGGTGGCGAGGTGGACCTCGATGCCCTGATCCATCAGAAGCCTGGAAGCCAGGAGCCCGTCCAGGCCGCCGCTGAAAGAACCAAGGGCTTTTGCTCTCACTTCAGCACCCTCCATCCGTTCCTTTCCGCCATCCTCATCATTCGCCTGCCGGGCCGGACGGCAATCGCCTGGCCGCATTCGCTCATAAGGTGAGTGTCGGAAACCGAGTCGCCCAGGGCCAGAGTATTCTCCGGGTGAACACCCTCGTCAGCCATCAGAGAACGGCCAATATCCGCCTTCGCCTTCCCCCAGGGGCGCGGACCCCGTATTCCGCCGGTGAAACGGCCTCCTCTTTCCTCGGGTACGCTTCCCACGAAGCCGTGAAAGCCGATCAGAGAAGCGATTCTGCTGACCAGGGGTTCAAGGGAGGCGGATACCAGGTAGAGCCTTGCTCCCCCGCTGACGGCTTCGCCGAGAATTGCCGCCACTTCAGGGACAATCGCCGCCTTGAGGACGGGAAGAAGAAGTTCCGCCGACTCGTGGACAACCTTCGGCGAAAGCCCCCGAAGGTATTCGCGGTTCCAGCCCTTTCCTTCCCGAACTGTTTTTGCCGGATGCAGCAGATAGGCAATAATGAACCTGAGCGCGTTTCCCGCCGGAAGCGTACGCTTCCTGAGCATAAGGCGCACCAGCTCTTTCTCGGTGGAACATGAAAGCAGCGTTCCGTCCAGATCACAGATCACCAGCCCGGCTTTCAATCTGTAAGCGACACCCCTCTTCCGGTTCCCGGAGTGTTGTCGAAAACTTCCACCACATGCACCAGTATTCCCGGGAACAACCTGGGGAAGGCTCCGTGAAAGTAGGAGTGGGCGATGTTGGTGTATTCAACGATGTCTTTCGGGTACTCACCGGCGTCGGGGTCTTCCGGGTGCACCAGTTGCCCGATACCCCGAACCTCATAGGACTTCCGGTCCAGAAAGACCAGTGAGGTCACGGGCTCGCTCATGAGGTTGAGGAAGGTATGGGTTTCGAAGTCGGGAGTTGAATAGAGCTCAAGGGTGATGAGCTTGGTAAGGTCGAAATTGCCTGCATCACCGTACATTTCATGCAGGAACTCAAGCTTTGCCGGCATGGATTCCCCCATGGTTTCATTCATGATTCGGATCTTGTCTCTGATCAGCTCCCGCCGCGGGCAAAGCCCCATTCCCTTGAACGCGTTGTTTACTTCAAGGATGCTGTCTTCCCTTCTGTGGCCCAAGGTGGCCATGGCGGCGTTGTGGGGGCCCGCCAGCGAGGGTGGTGAACCTCCCTGCCCCGAAACCATTCTTCGAAGGTTTTCCAGCATCTCCTGCCTTGCCTCCAGATTCCAGTCGGTGAAACTTCGCGGAAGCCTTGCAAGGCTGTAATCGTGCCATACCCCGTTTACCCTGGCCCTTACAACCCCTGTTGCCTCTCCGGAAGCGTCCACACAGTCCTGGTGGAAAAAGTCGCCTGTCCAGAATCCACTCATGACCATTCCTTCCAGGTTTCCGGCAAAAACCGGTGCGCCGGTGAATGAGGAAACCAGGGCGGCGCCCCCGAGTTTGCCCGCCTTTTCAAGGAACTGTCTGCGGTTCATTCTTTCTCCTGGCAATTCAAGGCCTCCCTCCACTGGCGGTAATCGAAAGCAATTGGTTATTTTCACCTTTACCACACTGAACTCTACCCGAAAGGAACGCACCTTGTCCAGGCTTTTGGAACTTGCCCGCGAAGGCGACCTGTTGAAGCTCACAGATGAATGGACCGATGCTCTTCTCAAATCGCCCCCCCCGGGGGAACTCCTTGATGCTCTGGAAATTCTGACCGCCGCGGGAAAAACCGGCGACGCGCTGCAGCTGGCGGAAATCGCAGCCGAGGAACTGGATTCATCCGGCTCCGGGCATACACTTGAGTTTGTTTCCGGCGCCGCCCGGATGTTCGAACGGTCGCCGGCACTCCGGCGAATTCTTGTGGAATGCCTGAGGGATGCTTTCATTGTCTACGAACCCCTGGAAAGATTTCTGGAGAAGAGCGGGCTTCTGAACGACGCAAGACCGCTGAACGCCTCCTGGAGCAGAATGGAAAACCTGCTCAGGCTTCAGGAGAACTCGTTCCTGCTTCACCCCACCTACGGCCCCGGCAGAATAGTCAGGGTAACCCGGTCCGCTTTCACCGTTGACTTCCAGAGGTCCAGGGATCACGACATGACACTGGACGCGGTAGTGGAAACCACCAAGCCCGTAGAGGACCACTCGATCTTCGTCCTTGCCTGGCGGAATCCCGCGGCTCTGGACCAGCTTCTTCTTTCCGGGGGAGCCCCGTTGCTGGACAGGGCAATGAAGGATCTTGCAAGCCACGGCAAACTCACCAGGTCCGGAGTGTCCGCCGCCCTTGATGGCACCGGGCTCGACTCTGGTCTGGTCTGGAAAAGCCTTTTCACCAGCGTCAAAAACGCCGATGGGTACATTCTTCTGGGGGAGGAAGTGTTTCCCCGGAAGGGAGCTTCCACCACCGAAAGAATCAGAAGCCTGCTTTCGCAACGCAAACCGGCCCTTTCTGAAAAGGCAAAGCTTGTGACAAGCCTTCTCGAGTCCGCCCCCGGAGTTCCGGGGGAGGAGTTGAAATCACTGATACCCCTGATCTGTCAGGGAAAATGCATTGAGCCCGGGGCAGCCTTCGAACTGGTCTGGCTCCTTGGTGGCAGGGCCATTCCCGGGGAGTTCACCGATCTTGCAGAGGGACTCCTTGAGACAACCGCCTCCAGGGTAATCCGGGCCCTCTCGGAAATGCAGGGCATTCCAGGCAGGAAGGCCTACCTGGCCCTTTATCTTTCGTCATCTCCTGGGCATGACCAGCTTTGCGAACTGATGGACAACCTTCCCAGGGGGCTGCGGCTGGCATGCAGGGATATACTGAAGGACACCGATCCCTCTTTCCTGGCAGGCTATCTGGCCGCGTCCCTGTCAGACCCAACCCGTGTGGAAACACACATGTGGGCTCTTGAACAGGCAGCGGAAGCAGGAGACATCCTGCCGCCGGATGACATCACCGGACAGATTCTTTCGAACATGCACCGGGCCCGGTCGGAAACCCAGAAGCGTCTGTGCCGAATACTGATGAACACCCTGCGTCCTTCTTTCGAAAGCCATCTCGCCGGGCTGGACACCCGAAGGCTCGAGAGGCTTGCGGAAGACATGGATCTGTTGGGCAGTGCCCACGAAACCGGCCTTCTGCTGGTGGTCAGAAGGCAGCTTAGCAGCCGCAAACTCGAGGGTTCCTCGCTCCGGAGGCATTTCTGGGAGACTTCCGCTATCTTTTCCAGCCCCTCCGCCATTGGAAGAATGCACGACGGAATAATGAAAATTCAGCAGAAGGAGATTCCAGCCGCCGCCGCAGCCATTGCGGAAGCCGCCGCCCATGGAGACCTTTCTGAAAACGCCGAGTACAAGGCGGCCATGGAAAGACGCGATCTTCTGCTTGACAACCTGGACAGGCAGAGAACCATGCTGTCGCTGTTGCGGCCCTATCCGGAACAGGATGTGTCCGACCGGGTGGTTTCACCGGGCACCAGCGTCACGATCGAAGCACTGGATGACTCCGGCGACTGCCGGATTCTTGGAATCGTGGGACCCCTGGACTCCGATGAGGAACGGGAATGGATAAACTATCAGGCCCCTCTTGGGGCAGCCCTTCTTGGAAGAGCCTCCGGAGACACCGTTACTCTGCCGGGGGACGGAAGGAACTGGAGGGTGTCCGCCATCTCGGTGATCAGGGAGGTGTTTTCATGATCTGTGGCAACTGCGGTCATGAATACCCCGACAGGGTGGGCTTCGGGTCGGTTTGCGACAAATGCTGCTCGTGGCTCCACACCTGCCGGAACTGCTCCCTGTTCCTCAGAGATTCGGGAGGATGCAGGTCACTCACCACCGAGTACACCGGCCCCGCCGACGAAAAGAACTTCTGCGAAGAGTTCTCACCCGCCTCGAACCCTTCAGAACCGGATGGACAACCCGGCGCCGCGGAACGGTTCGACAGGCTTTTCGGAGAAGGGGGCGGGTGACTGTTGAGGGTACTGATAGCATCTTCATCAACAATTCCCGGATATTCCGGCGGCTGGACAACACCCCTCGACCTCCTGGGAACCGGGCACCAGGCCTTTTATCTGATCAGCCACTGCCGTCCCGGCCTCAGAAGGACGGAAGGAGTTCCTTACCTGGGCCTCGGGCTCCGGGGCAGGCGGTTTTCCCGGGCGTTTCCCGAACGGGTCCGGTGCAAGTTGGAGCGGGAGCTGGTGCCCCGGGCGATAAAGCAGGTTTTCCGCAGGTTCAAAGCGGATTTCGTGATGTGTCTCGACGAGGACGCCGGTCTGTCCGCCATGAAGACAGGGCTGCCCTATGTCATGCGTTTCCATGTGGACACCCGCCCTGACCTGAGACCGCAAGACCTGGAACTGCTTCTGAAGAACGCCCTCTTCAGCACCGCCTGCAACAGCACCAGCATTCCCGGCGCCGTAACCCTGTTTCATAACGAAGACCTCTCCAGATTCTCCTTCTCCGGGCCCGCGAAACCCGAGAGAGCGCTGCTCCTCAGCGTTCTGAACCAGCAGAGGCGTCCCCTGGAGTTCATCGAGGGAGTCATGTCTTCCCGTTCCATGAAGGGCGATATCATCGGAACAGGCCCGATGAGGGAAGAAGTGGCAGGAAAATGCGCCGCAACCGAAGGCAGGGTAAGGCTTCTTCCGCCAGTGTCCCGGTTGCGGACCGGAGAGCTTTCCGGCAGGTACCAGATCGGGGTTGCGACCCTGGCACCCAGAGACCGTCCCATGTATCAGATGAAGATCAACATGTACATGGCTTCCGGCATGCATGTTCTTACAAGCCCCTGGACCGAAGCGGCGCACCTGGCGCCGGATCTTGTGGAGATCTTCAGGGATACCCAAGAGCTTTCGGAGAAGATGGACGATATTCAGGACAACTGGGAAGCCCTTGAGGACCGGCGGCGCAGAGCCCGGGACTGGGTGAACGAGCAGTACTCCATAGAAACCCCGAGAAAAATCTTCAACGATCTTCTGACGAAGCATTTCCCCGGTCGGCAAGTTTCTTCCTGAGCATCGCCACGAAACCGGACAGTGTTCCGCATCCGAGAACGATCAACGCCAGAATGTAGGCGGAAAAACCTGATACGGCGTAGACCGCCAGCCTGCCGGCTCTGGCCGAGAGGGATGCGTCGCCCTCGAAGGGAATCAGCCTCTGGATCAGAATGACCGCCCCGGTCATGATACCCATGGCGGAAAGCATTCGAACCTGTTCAGGCAGTATCGACCTGAGGCCCAGCCCCCCAAGCTTTCGGGACAGGGCCCAGGTCTGGTAGAAGGCCTTCAGTGTGGAAGACAGGGTGGTGGCCAGGGCAAGGCCGCCTATTCCCATGGGACCTATCAGGATGAAGTTCAGCAATACATTCACCACAAGGCCTGTCACGCCGATGACCACCGGTGTCGTGGAGTCTTTCAAGGCGTAGAAAGCCTTCGCGGTCAGGGTGAAAAGGCCGCTTCTCAGCAGCCAGGGGGCGCTGAACGCCAGGGCAAATGCCACATATCGGGCGTTTTCAGCGGTGAAGCTGCCCCTTTGAAAGAGTACGCTGACCAGGGGGAAGGAAACAGCGGTGAGAAAAGCGGCCAGGGGAAACATCAACATGGATGTCTGGTTGAGACCCGTACGCAGCTGTCCCTTCAGAAACTCCTGCTCGCCCCTGGCGGCTCCGGTTGCATAGCTTATCTCCGCCATGACCGCAAAGGGCGCGAACGCCACGGTGAACGCTATGTTTTTTATCCTCTCCGCGTAGTCCAGAGCGGTTATTGAACTCGGCATGAGGAACGAGGCAAGTATCTTGTCCGCCACCGGTCCCAGGAAGCCCGCCAGTGTTCCCAGCACTACCGGAACAGCCATTCGAAACAACTGGGTGAGATGGACATCCTTTTCCAGCACAGGCTGCGGACGGTAACCGCTTCTGACTGTTTTGCAGAAGACATACAGGAACGCCACCGCCACCCCGACGGTTATGGAGATGGGAAGAATCATGATTCCCCAACGGGAACCCACCACGAAAAGCATTGTTGTCGAGACGAACAGGTCGAGAACACCCGCAAGGCCCAGTGTCGAGTACCTTTTCTGGTACTGGATGAAATTGGAGAGTATTCCGTTCACTGCCCTGAGAAGCACCATGGGCAGAAGAACTTTCAGCATCGCCCCCGCCAGATGCAGCATCTCCCCGGAACCGCCGGGACTCACCGCCAGCACCACCTGCCTGGACCCGGCGAATAGAAGCGCCAGCAGGAAGACAGTCGCTATCACAACCCATGTGACGACCAGATTGACGAACTTCCCCGCGCCGTCCAGGCCCCTTTTCTCCACCACCCTGGCATAAATGGGAAGGAATGTTGATCCGAAGGAATGGGCTATGAGGTCTCTTACGAGAAATGGTACCACCAGGGCCACGGCAAAGGCATCTGTTTTCCAGTCGGCCCCGAAGAAGCGAGCGATTCCGGCGAAGCGGAGGTATGAGAGAAACGCCGTCAGAAGGTTGGTCAGTGACAGTACGGAGAATCCCATGAGTGCGCCCTGGGGTTTCGGAACCCCGGTCACTGTGTTCTGCCCGGGCCGGAGCGGGGGCACAGGCGGCTCTCTACTTGCGTTTTCGGCGGAAATCCGACCTCATGTCCTGGAAGAGATCATTCCATAGGCTCCAGGCCTGGGGCTTCTCCGCCCTGAGTTCGTACCACCTCTCCCTGGCAAGCAGATAGCAGCAGATAAGAAAAATGGTCGCCAGAAATACTTCGACCCAAATGAGGAGTTTTTTCGGACGGCTTTTCCAGCCGGGATGGCTGGGAGAATCCAGCAGACGAAGCGTTGGGTTTATGGACATCTCCTGTGCGATCATCTGCTGAAGGTTTATGGAAAGCATGGAGACCATTTTCACCTGGATTTCATAGTCGGTCTTCAGCCGGGCGTACTCCAGCATGGCAACCGGTAGAAGATCGAATCGAATCCCCACATCGCCGATCACCCCCTCGAGGTTGCCCGACTCGATGTCGCTGATCGCCCTTCTGATCGAGGCGGCTTCCGCATCCAGTTCTCTGGCGGTTGCGTTGTTTCCCGCCCGGATCCCTGCTCTGAGGGATGTGGCCGCAATTGAAGCCTCAAGGTATCTGGCCTTCATTTCGGAGAGAATTGCCATATACTGCTCCAGAACGGCGTTGGGTTCGATGAAGCCATAGGTGCTTTCGAAATCCAGAAGAGCGGTGCCTGTGGCGGCCAGCAAACTGTCCGCGGACGAAAGCCTCAGTTCCAGCAATCGTCGGTCTTCGGCCTGTCGCTCAGACAGAACCCAGGTGTTGATGCTGTCCAGCGCCGCGACGATCTCCTCGGAAACCTGAATTGAAAACTCGGGGGTGCCGGTGGTGACTTCTATCTGTATGAATCCCGAGGAGGTTGATGTGGCCTTGTAGTTTTTTCGAAAAATTTTCCTGGCCAGATACAGGGCGGTGTACGGTTGTCTCTCGTAGCGGCGGTCGAGCTTCACCGTGGTCAGGTATCCGGTGTTGAGCATGACTTGGTCGATCAGCGAACTGCTGTTGAGAATGGTTACGTAAACATCGCCCAGGGTTGTCATCAGAGGCAGCGAGTAACCCATGCCTCCGCTGAAGAAGCCCGCCAGCTCACCCATCGTAAGCCCCCCCATGCTCAACCCCCCGATGCTCTGGTCTTCGGGAGGCAGAATGACGGTGGTTACGGTGTATTTCTGCGGGAGAAGGTATGTAATGATTATTGTGGGAATCATCACTATAAGAAGGCTTTTAATAACGAATCTACGGTTAAGCAACAGAAGGTACATCAGCCTTGCCGGTATCTTTTGCATGACGATTATCTACTCCCTCAGGGGTTCCGGGCTGCGTTCACGCCCGTGACGGTCATCGGTGTTATCTGTGCTAATATAAGAGTTGTCAGCGCTTTTCATGCCCAGCACCGCCAGCATTCCCAAAAGGATCCAGAAAAAAGTGCCGGTCTGCGGCCATTGGAGAAGATTGTCCACAAGCTGGTGCGAGCTGAAACCAGCGATTCCAGCCACGATTCCCACGGCGAGGTCGCTTCTTTTTTCTTTTGCTCTCACTGCCCTTAAGGAGACATAAACTGTGGCAGTCAGAAGAAGAAGAAGGGAAAGGCCCGATGCGGCGCCTCCCTTCAGAAGCATGTCAAAAATCAGGCTGTTCAATCCTCCGAAGTAGTCAATCGGGTAGATGCTTCTCTGGTGTCGAACCTCCCAGAAGCTGTACAGGCTGGAGCCACTTGAAAAGTATTCCGCCGCTCCCCATCCGACCCCTGTGACGGGGTTTGCCTTGATGTCCCGGATGAAGCCCGTGTAAGTCACATACCTGTGGAGCACTGTCGCCTCGATGGCCACACTGCTAGGGTCGGTGAGCATCACCAGTTGGCGGTTGAACTTCTCTGCGTTGCCCGCCATTACCCCCACGAAGAGAATCGTGGCGAAAAAGGGAACCCATACAACTTTCCTGAATCTGTAGAACGTGTATGCGAGGCAGGACAGGGAAATTGTGAGAAAGCCTCCCCGGGAGTAGGTGTACAGGCCGTTCAGAATTCCGAGTACGACAGCTATTCCGCACAGTATGCGCCAGTTCTTTTCCTTGAAGTGGAACGCCGCCGCGAGAACCGTGGGCACTACCAGTTCAAGAAAGCCCGCGTATGCGTTTGCCCCTCCCCTGAAGGTTGCGTACGCGCGACCGGCGATGGCATAGCCCGACGCCACCTCACCAATGGACCATGCCGCTCCTGAAAGAAACTGGTAAGCACCGTAGACGGAGATGACAAGCAGTGTCACGACCAGGCTTTTCAGCAGCCTGTCAAACCAGTCCGGTTTTGAGTACCAGTCAATGATTATGAGTGGAAAGAGAACCGGAACGAAAAACTTGTGTGCTTCTCGAATGGCATTCATGGTGTGCTGGCCGTGAACATGAATCGAGACAAAGATGGAGACCACCTGGGCAATGTATGAAGCCATGACCAGCCAGAGAAAAAGGTTCATTCGGGGTATGGGATCGAGGGTGGCCGCCTTGGCGAGGAAATAGACCAGGTATGCAACGAAAAGGAAGATTACACCCAAAAGCAGCGGAATGGAAGCCGGAGTCAACTCGTTGTAACCCAAGGCGATTGCCAGTGGCGCGAGAAGAAACCACTTCATGGGGTCTGATCTGGCAAAAAACAGCATCAGAACCCCGGGAATCAGCAGAACCAGGAACATCTCCACATCGGACAGGAAAACAAGGCAGTACCCGCTTATCAGTGCGAACAGCCCTGCGATGAGAGCCTGCTTCCTGCCGACGGGATGTTCCGGGGAATGCAGTATCGCGTGCTGAGTAGTCATTTTTCAAATCTAAGAGATTTGAGGGCTCTTCACAACATGCCCGACTCGTGGCTTCTCGATCTCTCGGTGAGCTTCCTCAGCCCGGGATGCCACCGGTTGGGAAGAACCCGAAGCACCCGGAACCATACCTTCAACAGGAAACTTGCCCGGTTCATCCGGTATCGGCGCATGAGAAGGGCGAAAGCGTTCCGTTTCCCGGTTCCCGTAAACCCTCGTTCCCCGATATGGCAAAGCCTTTCCCGCATAAGCCCGCCGATGACCCCGATGCCGTGGAACTCCTCCATGTGCTGTCGCGCCCTTTTGCCCACCCTGTCAGCCAGAGCCCTGTCTTCAAAGATTCTTCGCATCTTCTCCGCCGCATCGTCGGTATCCGGCACTGCCCAGAGTGATCCCTCTTCATAGGGTGGATCTTCCGACTCCAGCGGGGCGAGGCGGAAGTCTACCGGAAAGGAGTTCCCCACGTTCATGAAATCCATGTTTCCGCTCCATCCCGTTGCCACCACGGGTTTCCCCGCCGCCATGCCTTCCGCTATTCCCAGGCCGAACCCCTCGGCCCGGTGAAGGGAAACGAAAGCGTCGCAGGATGCCAGCAGTTTGGAACGGTTCCTGTCGGTGAGCACCTCGTCGATGAAAGTCACCCTCAGGTCGCGGCAAAGATCCTTCATCCGCTTCCGTTCTTCGGGTCTGCGGGCTCCGTTTATGGACTTGATCACAAGCCGGGCGGGCTCGGTTGGGTCGAAGGCCTTCCCGAAAGCTTCAATGACCCCGCAGGGGTTTTTCCTGATGGGAGAGCTGTTGAAATCGAAAGAAAAAAGAAAAATGTACTCATCGGGACTCAAGCCGAACAGATTTCGGTCCGGAGCCTCTTCTGAAGTTTCAACCGCATGGGGGATAACCAGCACAGGAACCGGGGAAGCCATGGTTATGCCCCGGGCCATGAAGCTGCCCCCCACCCAGATCTCGTTCACCAGGTTGAACCGATCGTACCATCTGGCCGGGAACACCGGTGTTTCCCACGCCCAGATGCCAATGGTGTATCTGTTTTCGAAGAACTCACGCCCGGCGAGATGCCAGA
>Ga0334892_1001149_pt1 | contig 24245 bp, 22 predicted proteins | sample GraSluR3_MG_4_FD_207213 | JGI IMG/M metagenome (GOLD analysis project Ga0334892, IMG submission 207213) | Sludge microbial communities from methane-producing bioreactor in Wageningen University, Netherlands - Granular Sludge_15_04-R3 | ecosystem: Engineered > Bioreactor > Anaerobic >...
ATTAACCTACAACAGGGTGTCGTTTTACAGAATATAACGTGTGGTTCCGATTTTTTCGCGTCGCTTTGGTCAGACTTATACCGAAAACATCATGTAGTTCATGCCGAAAGCAAAGTGTCGTCTAACAGTTAGAATCCGACTTTATATTTCGTTTAACAGCTAAATCATGAGCAGCTTTCTTTGCGTATTTTAAAGAAGTTTGTAATTTATCTAGTTCATCTTGATAAAGCCATAAATATGCTTTTGATATTTGATGAAAATATTGGGGATCATCCGCCAAATAATCATGTAAAGTATCATATATTTTGATTATTAGATCAATAACTCCTTTTTCTTCACTAGGAAAAACTTCATTAATAACATCAAAATTAATATACTTTGACATTGTTTTGAAATATTTTATTTCGTCTGAATTTCTCTCTTTAATATGCTTTGCTAAGTAATCATAAGCATCTGCAACCATAGTTTTATCTTTTGGAGTTCTACTATGATTGCCAAGGAGTTGAAGTATCCATACTTTAGCATTTGGAATTACTTTGTTTAGAGATCTATGTTCATTTTGAAACCACTCTGTATAATCAAATTGAATAATAGGTTCAATTTTTTTATTCAATTGGCCTATTGAGTCAATTAAACCATATTTTAATAGTTCAGAGTCATATATCTTATCTTTTGTAGCTAAAATAATAAAAATCACTAATTCTTCAATTGAATATTGCTTTTCATCATCAATATTCGTTAAATACGAAGAACAATCTTTAGTTGAAATTATTAGATTGTCAAAAACAGTCTTACTTTTGTCAAAAATAAGTAAATCAGATAGTGAAAGTTTACGATTAATTTCATCAATTTCTTTTTCATCAAACTTGTTCTCAAGTCTTAATGGTTCTATATCTTTGACTCTGTAATTGAATGTAGTTAGAATATCTTTATCTGAAGTATTAACAGCTACTAGAATGTTATTGTTATTAACACTAATTCTATCAATTCTGTTTTCCAAAAAATTAATTTGTTTTTGATTAATTGAATTGGAATCAAATAGAATTATCGAATTTTTTTTATTCAACAGTAATTCTAATATATCAAAAGAAATAGAAGATGAGGATGGAAAAAAATATATTGACCGATCCCTAATTTTATGGATTATATCCAATAGTGCATAGGTTTTTCCAGACACTCTATTTCCTTCAAGAATTGTAAACGGATACTTATTTAAATTATCAATGTAAATTTCTATAATAGTTCTACTTATAAAAAAATGTGGAAGTTCAATCGTATTATTATCAATATTAGCATTAAACGTGTAACATAAATAATCAAAATTTTGATTATGTCCTTTTGGTTTAATGATAATCTGTGGATTGTTGAAACAATTTAGTTCTTGAACAAGAAAATCTGTTTCATTATATAGTTCATATACTTCTGAATAAAACTTCATGTAATCATCCACTACAATTATATCTGTAACCCCATATTCTTCCAACTCATTTTTATAATAATCATCTAGATTTTTATTACTTGTGACATAATATTTTTTTGTAATGACTTTATTATTTTCAATATCACCAATTACTGAATATAAATCATTTTCATCATCTAAACTACACCCAATATATATTATGTTTTTATTATAATAATCTTCTCTGAAAATACTTAATAATTTTGAATTGCTAGTTAAACTATTAAAATATTGTCGTTTGGTGAAAATCTTTTTATCATTAGAATATTTTAGCACGTTTTTTGCATCACCATGTAGTTTAATTACTACTTGTGACTCATTAAAATTTGTGAGATTATAATTATTGTTATTAGGTAAAAAAATCTCACATCCATCAATAGAATTTTCAATTCCGTCATCAATATTTAATGTGTATAAAGTAGGCCATATAGATAAAAAGTTTTTTTTATATCTTTCTAACTTAACATTAGTAAAATTATCTTTAAGATACTTATCTCTTATATTTAAAGGAACTTTACTTTCATAGTATGTAGCTATTTTTGAAAAAACATTAGGCAATCTACTTTTATTATCAATTTTCTGTATTTCAGATAACATAAAATTTGACATATCCTCCCCACTGGGAACAGTACCTTTATTAGCTTTAGATCCTCTTGAAAATCCAGAACCAATAATAGGAATAACACTTTTTTTCTTAAGCATATTGGCTAGCTCTTTTTTTAAATCTTGACTATTTGAATTAATTATGTTCATTATTAATCTCGTATAATCCAATTATCCAATAAATCGGGTGATTAGATTACATTTTCCTTTCCTTTTTTGTCTTTGGGAAAATCTCCCGTTATACTAAATATATGCACTGTGGATTTGTTCCTCTTTTTCAACAGCTCTGACTGTTTCAAGGAGACTCAAACCACAGTTTTTCGCCTTTAATTGGTAATTAGTTAATTTGCGCTTTGACGTTTCGTTTACGAGAGTACATAGTCGGATTTCCTGTGGCAAACTCCAGTGCAAATATATTTTTAGGTGGTAAATTTTATGTTTTATGTTGGCATTGATATCACCAAGTTCAAACATGATTGTTTCATCTGTTCTGATTCAGGTGAAATTATCTGCAGCAATCTAACTTTTAGAAATACTCTTCAAGGATTCAATCAACTTCTTTCTATTCTTTCCTCCCTAGCTAGTTCTGACGGCATTAGAATAGGGTTTGAATTCACTGGTCACTATGCATTAAATCTGAAGTTATTCCTTGAAAAAGCCCACTACAGCTTCATGGAATTTAATCCAGCTTTATTAAACAAGTTCATTCATTCGCAAACTCTTAGAAAAACTAAGTCAGATGCCATTGACTGTACATCTATTGCTCGCCAACGCTCTTTTTACCTTGTTAAACTCACCAATGTTCTTAACCATATTTTTCCTGAGTTCAAGCCCTTTTTTAATCATAGGCTTGAAAAAATACTCTTTATCTATTAGATTATTATGGTTCTGCTCTTAAGCTTCTATGAAATCTAAATCCTATGAGAAGCTCCATAATCTTTCAAGAGGTAAGTTTAATATGGCTCAATTTTTCGAGCTCAAGACTTTAGCTAGTAATACCGTTGGTGTTTCTAATGATATTTTTAGCCTTGAACTATCTTCTTTACTTCATTTATATCAAAACCTTTGTTCCGAGATTAATCTTCTCGAAAAAGAGATTATTGATTTAATTACTGCCTTAAATCGGCCACTACTTACAATTCCTGGAATCGGACCTTTATCTGCTGCCGTTATTGTTTCAGAATTTGGTGATATTTCTCGTTTTAAGTCTACTGCTAGTATGTTGTCTTTTGCTGGTTTAGAACCTGCTTATTATCAATCAGAACATACTGGCCATATGGTTAAAAGAGGTTCTCCGGCACTTAGATACACTTTAATGACTGTATGTATACCTTTGATTCGATTTAACATTGTTTTTGCTGCATATTATCATAAGAAACGTGCAGAAAGGAAATCTCATCGTGTGGCTTTATCTCATGTGGCAAAAAAGCTGATTCACATCATTTATACACTTGAAACTAGAAATATTATTTTTGACCCTGAAAAAATTCGTTAGCAAGGTAGTAATTGTTTCATACGAATTTTTAAGTCCGTTTAGGGCTTGTTTGTGATGCCATTTCATAATTCTTATCTTTTTTCAAACTTTCTCTTACTTTTAATAGTTAGTCTTGCTATATAGTGTTCTAATTGTCAATACACGAAATCGAATTTTCTTAACAAAGCCGATTACTATATTATCAAATAGCTAAATCATTTGATCTACTATTTCTTGAACCGTATCAATATCATATGAAAAAATAATATTCTTCCCCTGTAATATTTTTATAATTGTATCACTGTCTAATGGATTATTCACATCAATATTATTTTCAAAATTTGACTTTTCCTGATTAAACGTTTGTTGATTGTATTTGATGACATCTTCAGAATCGACATTAACCTTTGAATTATCAATAAGAACTATTAATTTAAATTGTGTGTTTTTAGCTTTTCTTAGCAATTCAAATAATTCATATCTTGTCCACCCTTTCATCAAATATTCCTTTGACATTAATACAATAGCAATTTTACACTCATCAATAACCTGACTAACTACATCATTTAGCATATCATTTTCTTCTAATAAATGGTCCCACCATACATTATATTTGCTTTCTAACGTTTTAGCTAGAGAACTAGCATGTTCTTCCTTTTCTCGTGCGTAAGAAATGAAAACATCCAAATTTAAATTCGAATGCAATTTAGCATCTGTTAACTTTTTGTTACACAAATCATTATATATAGCATCTTGTATTATTTGAGAATCAGAAACACTATAATTCTTATCATATACTTGTGTCTTTGATAATCCCTTCGAGCAATTAAGAAAATACTTCGTTTGCTCAATAGAAATATTTAAATAACTGACATCAACCTTTGACCAATCCACATTTTCAAATTTGCCTAAATTGATGCTTGTATTATTATCAATAATTATTTCTTGAATAATTGTATCTTTTGCTTCAAACTCCAATAGGTTCGTTCCTTTAAAACTCGTGCCTGTTAAATCACAATTTTCAAAATATGCATCTACCAAATGTGCTCTGTCAAAATTGGATTTATTAAGATTGCAATCAAAAAATTGTACAGATTCTAAATGTGTATTACTAAAAATAGTATTTTTCAAGTTGCAATTTTCAAATGTCCCTAAACCTAGAATCGATGCATTTAATAATGCAGACTCAAAATTACAATCTATGAAAATCAAATTAGATAAATCCGTATGTGATAAATTGACAAATGAAAAATCAATTCCTCTAATTTCATTCATCTCACCAAAATATTTACCATGCAATCTCAAAACAGAAGCAAAAATCTTTCTATTTTTAAATTTTATCAAACTTTCATTTTTCACATTTTCTTTTTGTGTTTTATATTGTAGCCAAAATTCATCAAGTTTGTCTTTACTAATATACATTGTTTCAACATATTGGTTAAATAATTCTACGCTCATAATATTTCCTCCTATATTTTTGATCTAGTGTCATAAATAATCACAATTTACTCCGACCATTTTCAAACTTCAAATTTTATCTTGTTTTCAAATTTGAGATTCCTTAACCCCTTAAAAACTAGCCTTATAGCTTCATCACTAAACTGTGTTTTATAAAGTTTCGTGTTGTCTTCTTTAGAGAGTCCGTTTTTCAAATCAATATTTTTAATAATATTAGCAACCCTATCATAATCAGAGAAATAATCACGATTCCTTTCTTTAGAATATTCGTATATTTCCTTCAAACCGTAATTATTATTTAACTGCCATTCCAGAGATAGTTCTTCCACTAAATCGCCATTCAATATAGAATCGCAGAGAGCTGCAGTTACTCCCCCAAAGCCACCAAGTAAAAATATTGGTTGCTGCTCTTTTACTGAAATCATAAATTCCTCTAGCACTCCAGGCATCTTTCCTTTAAACCCTGCTAGCCTACCACCAGCAAATATTCTAATCTCAGAATTTCTAATCATTTCAGTTCTCATTTTCGTTAAACACTCACACCAAACAAATTTATTTTTAGTACCGGTTGGCCCGAGAAAGGTTTTGTCATCAATTAATAAATCAGTTATATCTTTTGCATATTCAACTTGATAAATTTTAGCGATATGGTAATAATCTGCGACCCAATCAATATACTCTTCAGTAGATTTTAAATATATTGGCCAAGCCGTATAATTTTCAACAGTAATTTTTTTTTCTTGCAATCTTCCTTGAACTGCTTCTGCTTCTTTAAAAATGAATTCTGTAAAACCATTCTTCTGAAGGTCTCCTCCATATATAATTGTAGACCCATTACTCAAAAAGTACCTAGCCAGATCTTGAGATAGCTGTATCAAATGGAAAGAGGCCTGTCCTATTTCGATCAACTCTATTTCCGAAGGTTCAGAGACAGATATTCCCACTCGACATGGATTGATAGCTTCAGTTAATAATTTAAGTGGAGTGTTCATTTCAATACCTAGGCGAAATAAAAACATTAATTCTTCTGAATACAAGGGTGGTTCTGGATAGATGATCTCTTTATTCTTCCTATCTATAGCTCCTTCATGTACATCAAACAAATTGTTAAGGTCAGAAATATCTGGTGGACGCGAACAAATAATTGCATCTTTATTAAACCATCCCATTTCCTGATAAATAGTCAATAATCGTTGGGAATAAAAAAACCTAACTGTTTCTAATAATGCGACATTTAAAATTTTTAATACGTCTTCTTCATTTAACCTATCAGCAATGTGAACATGAACCCCTGGAACATTTGCTGCATAGGGAAATCTTCGATCTTCAAAGTCTTGCAACGTATCGACAACAATTATTGGACGATTTAATTCTTTCGCACTAATTAGCTCTCTTTGACACCAATAACGAGAGGAATATGTGTCTGAATGAATTGAGATTAAAGTACTGTCTTTTATATGATTTATTATTTCAGTTTCAAAGTCATATCCCTGAGCAATATCTGCTGCATCAAAAAAATTATTCATTGAACTATTATCAATTGTTTTTTTTAGCTCTGTGGCTAGTTTAAAGCCACTTCCTCTATCTTTGGCATGGCTAATAAAAAGCTTAATCGCTTTATCCTTACCAACTTTTATTTCTTTTTCTGTTTCATTTAAAGTCCATCGATAAATTTCATGCGCTATCGAAATAAATAAATATTCTTTCAAAAAATCTACTGCAAAATCAAAAGCACGAATTTGATTTTTATTTTTTATAACTCCTGAAATCTTAAAGGCAGTTGGATCCATAGCTATTGGGATTATATGAATATCTTCACCCGCTGGTAAATTTTCAATATATGAACACCACGCCTCATTTGCAATGATATCTTTACTCAAAAATACAAATATCATTACTTTCTGTGAAGTTTTCTCAATTAAACTTGGGACTTCTGAAGAATTTGAAGTTCTATAAAATATTGGCAAATTCATCGATCTAGAAAATGGTCTTTCGACATCACGTAACAGCAATTCTAAACAATAATCAATTAGTGGCTTTACAAACTTATTATTTGCAGGACTCCATACAAAATAAATTGAAAGTGGTTGCAAAAAATTTTTCATACTCTCCTCCTTTAATGTGTAATACCACAAACTGAACACTTAGAATTATACTTCATCATATCTTTCGAATTTGAAATATAATGATTTCTTGTAGTTCTTGCTTGATATGCGTCTTCAATCCATTTTCCTAATGTTTCTGAAGAACTCGGATAGGAATAGTATCTTGCATAGCACTTATCATTTTCTTTATTCCAATTATTCATTAACCGTGGTGGTAAATGTCCTGAAGTCCCCATACTTGGTAATAATATACCTATTAATCCATTAGGTCTATATTCACCCTGTCTTAAGGAACTTTTTATTTCCCAGTCCACATACCTCCTGCTATGTGTACACTTACCTATCAGTACAATTGTAACTGTTGTATCTTGTAAATATCTTGTACGAATTTGATTCATAACGTAATTGGTATTTGTACTGTTGATAAATTCATCATTGCTATTTGCCCCTAATATATAAGGAATAAAAACCTTGTCATCATTTCCAAATCGCTTAATGAAAGCCTCAACCTCAACTTTATCTCCTTTATAATGAGAAATAAAAACTTTCCTTCTACTTCCTAGATATTTCATACTTACCTCCTCCTAATCTTCTCGTCACTTATCGTGACATCAATGGTTTGGACAATGGCACCTGTACTTGCCTTTGTTGCATTCATTATTACTTTTAAATCCCTCCCTTATGAAATCTACAATTGATAAAACTCTTTAAATCTTGTTTTGAATCTTCGACAAATCTAATACATGCCTAAAAATGCAAATAATGATATTGCTACCCTTGTTTCTAAGAAAAACCACTTTTAAATTATCTGGACGTAAGAAATATGATTACATATATTTCCATCTCTTTTTCGCTATCGTTTTATAATTAACCGCGTTAATTTTTTACACTGTCAAAGGCAGTGAAAATCTCCAACAAAATATATTTTGCAATTTATATTGTTTTATCTTGCGTTTTTTCTTTTGACTCAAGTTTTAATTTAGTACTCACGGCTCTCCTTCTTTTTTCTATATTTTTGGTATTTTCTGAAAATCACATATTACTTATGCCTTTTGGTTCTTACTGTCCAAATACCAATATATCATTTCATAAAAAGAAGGTTCAAAATAATAATTCATACCATCAAGCATAGTTATAACAGAGTAAAATTCTTGGGTTATTATTGTCTTTGGACTATGAGTCATTAAATCAAACAAGTTGATCAAAATACTATTGGTAACAATTCTTTTGTCCACAGTTCTTGTTATTTGGTTGTTATCTAGCGAAATATTATAAATTCTGCTGAAGTCAATGAAGTTGTACCCTGAAAGTTCTGCTAGTTCTGCTAGTTCCCAAGCAAAATGTATGCCAAATTCATTAATCCAAACATATACCATCTGTCCTATATTACTTCTTTTTATATTAGGGTTATGTATCTCATTTTCATTATATACTCTGAATTGCATTAATTTTTCTATTTGATAATATTTTATATTTTCTTCCCTATATTTTTTTCTATATTCGGAATTAAGCTGATTTATCTCTTTAGAAAAAGAAAAGTAAACATAACGCTTCCAATTAGCGTTCTAAATCGTCTTTTATTCTTAATTTTTTTCATTTCAAACATTTTTTCTTCTATTAGTTCGCTAAGATGTTCCATGATTTTCTTCTCCACTTCACCTTAATCATCTTTATATGTAGTCTATTTCCGCATTTCATTTTTCACATTAAGATTGACATCTTAAGATTTCTTTTATATCAACTGTATATCGACCAATCATTTCCGAAATTATTAAAGAATTCCATATTTGCATATCCATATCAGTAATACATTTACACTCATTAAACATATCTATAATATATTCATCTTGAACACTAATATCATCAAACTCAAAATATGGATGATTAACCAAATTCGCTAGTTGTTTTTTCAAATCACGAAATTCCATATTGAATCTAATTAATTCTGTATCATTCAAGTATTCTATTTCTTTGTTCATTGTTATTTTCATCCTTTCTTCTCCTTTCCCAAACCTCAAATCCTTGATTCCGTGCAATTCCAAACATTGATATAATTGTTCCTTCAAACACTCACCAAAGGCTTCTTTCTCTAACTGCAATCCCTTCACCACAATTTCTACCAGTTGCTTGCCACGACTGATATTATAATAACTTTCCATCAGTTTTAGCGTTATTAACATTCTTAAATATCGGCGCTAGATTCCACGCTTCTTAGGTTACTAACATAAAGCTCCAAGGGATAATATGATCAATACTCATATGTTCGTACTTTTCATAGTTCACATCGATTAAGGGTTGGCCGGTATAGATATTATCTACCGAATAGCAAGAGAAAGCGTCGCCAATATTTTGTCGCTTGACCTAATTCAGTTTACAGTGCCTGTTAATGTGAATGTTCCCACCATCTTTTATATTCCCCTTCGCACACTTTCCATTAATTGGTGTTAAAATCAAAAAGAGTCAGACAGCTTTTAAGGCTGTCTCTTTTCCATATTATCAATAACCTCAGAGTAATGAAGAATAATTTTTATATCACTCTCATTATTAAAATATATGTTACTTTTCAATAGACTAATACATTTCTCTTTAGTCTTTGGGGACTGATTTCCAATAGCAATATATTGAATCCCGAAAATCATAAAAGCTGATACTATATCTGTTATCTTCTTGAAATATTGTGATTCAGTAACACCATTAATTTCGCTATCATCGACTAAGACTTCTAACGATGCTTTTAAAGTCATTATTTTACTTGTTGATGGCGAATGTATTACTGTCAGCATTCTTTCTTCAATCTTTGGGAATTCTCGAATAAGTTGATTTGAATAATATCTGGTTTTACCCAAGTACTTATCTAAAAAGCTTATTATTTTTATGCTACATTTATCAAAATCTTCTTCCGAACAATTATCAAATACTAACTTTAAAAAAGAAGTATAAACAAATGAGAAGGTTTTATAGTCAGCATTTTTTCCCATGTATAGAAATGAGTCAATTCCATCGATACCTTTTGCTAAAAAAACTGCGAACATATCTTCTGAGTCAAAACTCAAGAAATTATATCCAATCTCTCTCATTTTGGCTATAGTTATTGCTACTCTATCCTTTAACTTTGGATAAATTTCTTTTATGAAAAAGAATAAGGCATTGATATCAATTATTTGATTTTGTTGATTATAGTGACTAATCATCACTTCAGTATTTAAAAATGGTGTCATTCGGTTACTAGATAAAATGATGCAATCAAAAGTATCATCTTTTAATACTTCGTCAGGATTTTTCTTACTTCTTATAGCCTCGTCAACAGGTATTTTTTTTACTCTTGGCGAACTACATAAATAATCTAATGCACAGTTAGTTAGTCTTGAAAAAGTACCAGCTTTGTTCTCTGTTAATGTTGCAACGGTAGAAAGAGGCACAATCAACTCATCAAATATGTTTAGTAAGTCAAGCGCATCACTTGAAGCAAGTATAATCAATGTTGTTGAATCAACAATTAGTTTGTTTCCGATTTGTTCAAGTTTCGATTCAAAATTATGAATGGAACCACGAGAAATCTGTTTTCGAGTAAAGGGATAGTTTTTCATGAAAATCATTTCTTCAATGCCAGTTCCGACCATGTTATTATAAACCGAGATTCCGATTATGCCTTGACTAAAATACCTATTAAACTGCGTTAAATCTCTTTTACCACCTACTGCTTCTTCAAGTAACATCTTTAGTTCTTCACCACTAGCATTCTCAGAATGCTGTATAACTTTGAAGAAGTAAGGGTTTGGATTTTTCATGTAATACTCATTCATATATATTACAGCTTCATCCGTTCTTCCATTATTCATATTGAACGCAACATAAAACTGATGAAACGGAGACTCTAAATCAATTTCAATAGTCTCTAACACTTCATTTAAAACTTCAAATGCCTTTGTTAACTGATTCTTTTCTTTGAGAATTACCACTTGAAACATATAGTAGTATTCTGGTCTTTCAAGCGTCATTGGTTCGACTAGCGATAAATAAAATTCCGCATCATGATATTTATTAATTTGAAGTTTTGCTTGTACCGCTTTCATCAAGTCATCATGATTATTACTAATCTTGAAGTATTCATAGTATGCTATCGCCAAATTATTCAAATCATTTTTAAACAGGTAATAGTTTATGTTGAGTATTAACCGATGTCTCTCTTCAAGAAATGACAAATTATCCTTTTCAAAGTGATTAAAATACTCTTCATATCTTTTATTATTTGCTAAATGTATCATCATTTGGAAATATACTGGTGATTTATTTGTGCCATTAATTTTGAGTTCACCAGAATATACTTTATCGAAAAATGAATCTAACTCATCATTCAAATTGTTCTTTATAAGGATAAACATCAAATCATATAGAACAAATCCGTTTTCTGCAATCTTCAACAGTTCTTTTGATTCATATATGGCTTCATCTATCCTATCGTTTTCATGTAATAATTGAATATAATTCATTCTCAGAACTTCATTATCTTGGGCAGAAAATTTCTGATAATAATGCATGTACTTGTCGAAATTCTTCAATCCTTTTAATGCTGTTAAAAATGTCAATATGAGGACTTTCTCGGTCTTATATTGTGTTTCTAATATAGGAGTCAATAATTCAACAACCTTCTCGTATTCATTACCTCTTTCATAATAAAATGCTTCGTATTTAATTTGGCTGTATTCATCAAGTTTTAACAACAATTCTTGGTCTAAAATTCCATTTAATATTTGTGCTTCAACTATAAAATTTATCAACTCTGTTTGAGAATTTTTTATCTCTTGCCCATGTTCGTTGTAAATTTTTAAGATTCTCTCATGTTCACCTTTTAAAGACAACACATCTATATAAATAGGAAAGGCTTGTTTTACAATAGTATCAATTGTGTCTTCATTACTACTAAGATAAATTTTGCTGAACATCTCATCTGTCTTGTTAATTGATTCGAAATCAATCTTGTTAAAATCAACTCTTCCGTCTTCCTTAATTACTTCAAAGGAACAGAAGTATTGGCATGTAGCTATTCTAATATCTTTAGAAAGACTTGGCTTTAATTTATTTGATTTTTGGTACTGGTTCATAGCTGTAATATAGTCTTTTGAATTGAAAGCTGTATCACCATAACTTGCATGAATGGTTGAATAATCTTTGACACTAAGCCCTTTCTGGGATAGTAAACTATCAAATACTTCAATTGCTTCTCCATATGTCATTTGTCCCATTGATACTTTTAGCAGTATTTCAGATGTAATTGCATTTAGGTAGTCCGGCTTAGCATTTATTGATTGCCCTAGGTAAATAAGTGCTTTTTCATAGTTCTGCTTACCATATGCCAATATCCCCATTAAAAAATAATATCGATGAATTTCACTGACCTCATTGCCTAGTGCCATTATTTTAGTTGCCCATTTATCAATAGTCTCAGGTGATGAGGCTGCATTTATATGACAGTTAAGCAAACCTATATATACAGAAAACTTTTCATCTTTTGAATACGCAGGGAAGGAAGTTGTATTTATCAACTCTTCATACTTTTGAATAGCAAGTTTGTGTTTGCCTTGACCAATAAGTGCTTCAATTGGCAAAATAGCCTCTCTTAAGTAGATAGATGAGTTAGGTCTTATTACAGACTCATATACCTCTTCAAGTTGCTTTTGACTTGTAACGGTAATGTTAAAATTATGGGTGATGCTCTTGTCCATATTATTTGCGATATCGCAATGTTCAATACTATTATCACCATTATTACTTTTTTGATTGATGCTTGTTTTTTTATAGGAAAGCATATCTTGAATTAGAGATAGTATTGACTTTTTCATTCATACGCCTCCTTAGTTCAATCTTGTTTCTTTTTGTTATTTTTATCGCTGTTAAAAGAATTGCCAATCGTGTTGTTATTCATTGTGTTATTACCAGTTTTGGTTTTCTGAGATATTTTAACTGAGCTTGTCTTAATCAATACTGTTACTATTACTCCGATTCCAAATAATACTATAGTCAATAATACTTCATTAGTCATACTACACCTCTTTCTAATTCAAATCGTTTGATTGTACACTTAATTCTGGATCAAAAACTCTTTAACCTCTTCAATCGTATATACTTCTTTTTTCGAATGAAGTATCATATGGCAATTAGGGCAAACTGGAACCAAGTCTTCTACTGGGTCAACTTCATATTCGTCATCAATTTCAGCAAGTGGCTTCTTGTGATGAACATGAATCTTCCCAATAAATTCTTCACCATATGTTTGACCAAAATCAAAACCACATACAACACATTTACTTCCATGAATTCTAATACACTCTTGTCTAGCTTTTGGATTACGTTCATATGCATTAACAGTTATTTCTTTTTTTGAACCTTCAGAAAATTTACCAACTTGTTCTGCTGGTATTTCTTCAGGTATAACCGTTGAAGATTTAAGTTGAATCAACTCCATAATTGCTTCATAACACGATGAATCTATATGCTGTTTTGACTGAGAAAAGTTTTTAAAAGAATCATCAATCTCTCTCAACTCATCTGCTGTGATTGGTTCAAAGGTCTTAATACTCTTTGTATCAAATACATATGAACCAGTGTATCTAACATAAAGCGGTTCATTATATTTTTTAACTTCTAGTAGTTTTGCACTTGCAATTATCTGACCATTAAACTGAAACAAAACCAATGTTCCTTTACCAGCGTTCATTCCTTTTTCTGGGAAATGATAATGTCCTTCTCTTTCACTAATCAGTTCATCATTAAAGAATTGACTTTGTAGTTCCTCATATGTCATAGTAGGAAATTCTTTTGAAGCACTCATTGGTAAAAGTCTAATATCTTTCACTTTAGGATTGTTCCACCAGTATAAAAATGCTGTGAAATAGTAGTTATCAACGTTCTTAAATTTATCAATAGTATTCTTATATTCAAATAGAATTCTTCTCTTATCTTCCACATGTAAGTTGTTATTAGAAGGAATATTCATTTTTTTCAAGAAATAATCAACATGTGCTTCTGAAAACACACTTAAATACTTGTCAGGAAAATAAGTAGTCAAAATCTTATGTTTAAACATAGGTGAAATTCTATTACTAATGATCCCATCCATGTCATCATTCTTACCAGCAATTAATAGCTTTGATATTTCAATTTTTATATTTGAAAAGGCTACTTCCGGATTATCATCTTTATCCCATTTCTGAATTGTTCTATATTCTTTATTCTCTTTATTATAATAAACACCAAACTTCTTATCTGCTGTTGAACCACCTTTAATACTCCCTAATGGTCTTAATGTAGTTTCAAGCCAGTAACAAAATGATTCTTTCTCTTTTCCAACAACATAATCATCCAACTGCATATTAAATATTTGATTCGGTGGAAATTGTTTAGTAAATTCTTGCCTTTTTATCTCTGTAGGTTCAACGACTTTCCTTAAATCGTTATACTTATTATCAAAGAATGATTTTACTGCTTCATCGATTATTCTCATAATTCCTCACCACCTTTTACAAATCATATTTAACGCCAGTATCTCTTAATCCTTTTTTCTTTGTTCGTAATAATACAAAATCCTCTTAAGCAAATGCCAAAACTCTTTAGAATGTTTCATGTGAATTACAATATAATCTAGAATTGGTGAAGGTGTCATTATGTATTTCATTTTGAAAATCAACTGATTATATTTCGTACAGCTTACACAGCTATTAGCTTGGTTTTCAGCATAACTGATTACTTCACAAATTGTTGGTTCAAAATATTGAATGACCGTATAAATGTCAAACCAACACTTTTATTTCATAGAAAATGTTGAAAAATTCCCACTTTTTCATCTTTCATTTCTCTACTTATGGTACGGTTCACCACTCACAATCCTCAATATTTCTTCCCCATACTTCTCAACCTTCACTTTGCCAAACCCTTGACATTTCAATAATTCTTCATTACTCGAAGGCTTTTTCTCTAAAAGATCTTCCATTTGCTTATTATTAAAAATCATATATGCTGCTATACCTTCTTTTTTTGATTGCTCTTTTCTAAACTTAACTAGCTCTTCACGGATATTATCTAGATCCTTTGAATTATTGATTATGCATTTCTTTTTAATACTAATATTCTCTTTTATCACAACTTCCTCTTCAACCAACTTTTGATATTTAGCTATAAATCCGTTTTCTTTTTCCACATGATTACTCATTAAAAACTCTGCTATTTCTTCCATGGTTGCAATCGGCATGTTTATCTGCGTATCTTTCTTTAATCCTTTTGTTAAAAAATCGGTCAATTGATCGTATTTGATGATCTGTTTTTTTATCTCTTTGGGTGCATATTTATAATTGATAATATTTTTGGGATTTGCCATTACCACCAAAGATAATAAGGGTGTATATTTTATTAAATTGTTCTTCGTCAGTATATTTTGTAATATTCGAACATGTCTCTGATTCTGAGATATGGGTGAATACATACCTTCTTTTTTATAAACTTTTCCTTTAGCATTTTTAAATGTACGCGTAAAATCACCTGAATTGCTAATGGAAATATCTCCGTTAAGTCTTTTTGTTTCTAATATACATATGAATTTACTCGTAATAATAACAAAATCAAGCTGTGCGTAGTAATCATCTTCTTGTATTTGCACATCATGAAGAACATACATTGGAACAAACGAATTCTTTAGTTCAAAATAAACATTCTTTTCTCCCTGTAGTCCTAAACGGATATTAAGCATATCTTGTTCAATATTTTGAACAATTGATTCATCCCTTATCCTCTGCTTAATATTCTCTAATTCATGGATAATATGCTCTTGACCTTCAAATTCTTTAATAAAGATTGGATTTTCAAGTTTCTTACCCATACTTTTTACTGTATTTTTAATATTCCTTACTAACATTTTTCCTACCTCTCCCAAACTTCAAACCCTTGATTCCGTGCTATTCCAAACATCGGTACAATCGTTCCTTTAAGTGCCTCACCAAAGGCATCTTCCTCTAACTGTAATCCCTTCATCACAATTTCTTCTAGCTGTTTGCCACGGCTGATATTATAATAACTTTCCATCAGTTTTTGATTGGACGTTGATTCTTTCATGAATTGTATGGATTGATATTGTAACTTACAAAAATCATTTAAATATTTATCTAAATTGGGCAATCCATCATTTTTAGCGCTATTAACATTCTTAAATGTCGGCGCTAGATTCCACGCTTCATCATGTAGCACAAAACTCCAAGGAATAAAATGATCAATACTCATCTGTCCATATTTTTCATAGTTCACTTCGTTTAAACGTTCACCGGTATAGATATCACTCACTGGATGAATGAAAAGAAATCGGCGCCAATACTTTGTCGCTTCCCCTAACTTACGGGTCATGGGAGCATCTAGTTTGAACATAATATTAGGCACATTTGGATTCTTGGTTTCAATGTACATAACTAACTTATGTTGTAGCCATCCAAGAATTAAACTTTGATTTTTCTGAATATAATCCATCCATTCATCGCGGATAGTGATGCTTTTTTTACTTAAGCTCACGCTATAAAAACAAGTCGCATTCTTGCCGGACAATTCTTCGATTACTCTATTACGCTTGCTATCCGGCAACCCCCGTAATTCTTGCTTAAAAAAAGGGCTTAACAAGCGATAGGGCACAAGATTATAGAAATTCTTTTTTCGCTTTTGCAATGCTTTATCCTGCATCAGCTTTTCAGAAAACTCAAGTTCTTTAAATAGTTGCTCTTTTTTTATATCTGAGCCGTATCCATAGTTTTTATTGATATAATCAATAGTCTCACCTAATTTATCTGAGTATCCAAAACTCAGTCTATACTTCACAATAGGAAACCATGCATTGACAATCATCCGATTAACAATAGCTTCAAACGGTATCTCAGAACGATTATTGTGAATCACTTCTTCAATAATTCCTTTTAACCAAAACGCTTTATAGCTGGCTGCCATAATTCCTTGATCTAGCATTTTTTCAAACCAGATGGATTTGTTATTTAATAGGTCTAAATACATTCCCTTACTCGCTTTCTTTTTTTATAATAACGCTAATCCAGCCTTCATCTTCTCTGCCTTGTCGAACGTCAACTGTTTCAAGATACTCCACGATACGAATCGGACCTAACTTTTCTAGGAGCTTTTCCAGCTTTTCTTTTGTATAATTCGTGAATATTCGACCGTCTTTTTCATGATTAGAAGCTCTGCGCTTAAAAGACATAAAAAAAATACCGTTTTTCGCAAGAAAACTAAGATATTGGTTTAATATATCGGCCATTTCTTCTTCCGGAACATGCAATAAGCTTGCACAGGCCCATAAACCATTAAAAGCAATTTTTTTATGGAAACATGCAACCGGATCAAAGGTATCAAAGGTGGCAAGTGCGACGTGATCTCCAATCAGTTTACGGGTCTGTTCAACCATGGCCGGACTGCCGTCATGGGCGTATACGTCATAGCCTTTTTCCATGAAGTATTGACTATCTCTGCCGGAACCACAACCGATATCAAAAATGGTATCGCCGTGATTCAAGTATTTTTCGAACCGTTCATAGAGTTGGCCCATATCGACATTAATAGTATCCTTTATAAATTTTTCAGCATTCTGGTTATAGTAATCAATCGACATCATATGACCTCTGTATTTTATCTATCTAGCGTACCTTTGCACCAAATGGTATAAAGGCCAAGTGTGCTAATTTGAAATGTTGTTTTGCAAAGGGTATTCCAATAATGGTAATGGCACTAAGAACTCCTGCAATTAAATGACCGATGGCAAGTTCCCAACCGACAAGGATGATCCATAGAACATTAAAAATCAATCCGCCTGCACCAAAATTACCGAGTTGAACGTTTCTACCAAATGGGGATAAGACAAAGCCAGCAATTTTAAAACATTGCGTACCAAACGGAATGCCTATAATTGTTATGGTTAATAATAAACCTGCCAGAAACCATACACCGGCTAAAATAATACCGCCAAACAACCACCATATCATATCACCTAAAAATTTCATCTTATAAAACCTCTCTTTCATCGCTTTAAAAATGCAAAAAAACGCACACCACTCCCGCGGTCATGCGTCTATGTTCTTTATAAATATTCGGTTTTCCCTTGTTTGTAATTTCATTATACTCATCCCCTTGCACATTGTCGCGCTACCCTAGTACTATTTTACTATTTTGCCGCAGATAATGCAAGGGATCTTAATGCGTATTTTTATATATAAATAGATAGTTTGGTGCTTGATGTTTATATTTAGGACCTTTCATCGTTTTCATGACTTTTTCCCTATCGATGTCTCTCTTCCGGGCAAATTGAAAATATTTATCCAAATCATCACTGATAATAGTATTGTTTGCATCAACAACCCCAATAAATTCAAAATCATCATCTAAGAAGGCTAATGTTGCATCCCCATGGCTATCATTACATAATAATATTCCTTCTTCTTTAAGATACCTTTTTGTTGATTGACCGACAAAACCGGCATACTGAGAAATGATTAAGTCGACTTTTGCAATCTCTAGATCGTCATCATAACTTTTTCCGTAAAAGCTTATATGACAGGCTCCATCATAGCCCTTCTTCTGATTGACATAGTCATATATCGGCTCTAGTTCAGCAAAGAATTGAATGGTTCCCTTATAATTATCAATATAGCTAACATCAGGAATCACTAAGGAGGGACTGATATCAATATGGCTGCCCGGATATAAAGCCCTTGTTATATTAAACTTATCTGCAACCACCTTATATAGGTCTTTTCGATCCCCTATTTTTTGTATATAGTCTAGATATTGATGAATATGATTATTCATAGCCTAACCTTCCTTTCAATCTACGTGACCTCTAGATTTTTGTTTGGCACTAAGTATGGTGATGGTAATCAGTATAAGCCCCATTCCAAGAGATTGAATGCCATTCAAACGATTTCCAAGAAGTAAGACGCCAAATAGTGAAGCTGTGACTGGCTCTATCATTGCGACCAAGGAAGCCGTTGTCGGGGCAATCCTTTGAAGACCATTCACATAAAACATAAATGAAAGACCACCCCCTATGATTCCTAATAGAAGAAACCAGCCTAGTTCACTTGACGTCATTACACGAAGGGCTTCCTTCTTGTCCATAATAATAAACAGAATGAAACAAAATGAAAAAAAGGCCATCGTCAAAGCGGTCTCCGGCTTACCTATAGAAGTGGCTTTTTTAAACCCGAATATAAACAAGGCATAAGAAAGACCAGAGGCAAGTCCTGTTGTCGTCCCAAGAAAGCTGACTGAAATCGATTCGATATTGTAGTCACCTGTAAGCAAGACAATCCCGATAAGTACAAGAGAAATGCATCCCCATTTAAACCAAGTCGAACGTTCTATTCCTAATAAAAAGGAAATCAGAAGCACGAACACAGGTGCCGTATACATTAACGTAGCAGCTACAGTTATGCTTGAGGCTTGTATGCTTAGAAAATACAAGGTGAAGTTTCCGGCTACACCAATCCCGGCTAATAGGGACCACAAATAAAAACGCGTAGACATAATCCAATTTTTTCTTAATCGAAAGAGGAGCCATACACAAAAACCTATCAATCCAACGGCCCCTCGGTAAAATGAAATAACAGTAGGACTCCAGCCCTTGTTCATTAATATATTGGCAATTCCTCCGCTAATTCCCCAACATATAGCTGCTAGTATAACTAATCCTATCCCTACAAATCTCATTCTTTGCCTCCTAAAAACACTACCCTGTACTTCTCAACATTTTCCGTAAGCGACCTCTAAATTTTTGATTCAAATAAAGCAGCCAAGCCAATAAGAGCCGCAAATCCTATTGCTGCAACCGGCCATACTATCCATGTTATTCCCCATGCCATGGTCCATAAACTCCAGCCAATATAGATAGCTGCCACTAATGGCCAATAAAATGCACCGAGTTTTTCAATACGTTTTGTTTGTTTGATTTTATGTGGTGCATAATCACCTTCACCCACGATAAAATTAAGGGCATTATACTCTAGAGAAGTCGGTATAATGATGTAAAGACCGGCGCCCACCATCAGAATCAGCACAACCACCATAATCAAAGAAAACATACCCGAGCGCATCAGTATACTCACCATAAGTAGTGGTATTACACTGGTAATGAAGAATATGACACCTATTGAGACTTTTTTTGTATATGTCGGTTTGTACTTTTTGATTTTCTCAATAAAAATACTTCGAACACCATAGACTAGCTCAAAGGGTGTGGCTTCTATTATCTCAAAGTCATCCTTATATTGGTTAATTCGTATGAAAAACACAATACCTATCGCGATCATCACAAAGAGTATGGTTAAGCCAATAGCTGCCGCTGCATCAGATGTCAGGTTAAACTGTTCATATTCAGAGAGTGCAAGTAGAAACAAAAGGGGTAAAAATGAGAAAACACATACCAATACGCCTTTTGAAATGAATTTTGACACTTCCGTTTTATTCTGAACATAAAGCAATGCCTCTTCTAAGGTTACCCGCTTCACATCTGTATCTACATCTTCATTAATTTCCTCGTCTTCTTCAATGTCATCTTTTACTAGATAATCCGTGGATACTCCAAAGATTTCGCTAAGCATAAGAATTTTATTCAGGTCAGGTATACTTCTGGCACTTTCCCATTTAGAAATAGACTGCCTTGACACATTCATTTTTTCAGCAAGTTCTTCCTGTGACCATCCAAACTTCTTTCTGAGTTTTATTATTTTATCTGCTAATATCATATTAATTCCTCCTGTTTATGTTTTGATGGTCTAATTTTAACAAACATAGCAGTTGCATACTATCAAGCCGCCTTTGAAATATGTCAACCAGCAGTTTCATCTTATGATATTGCTCCGTCAAAGGACTAGATTATGGTGTATCTTCACGGATATGTTCGAAATGTGAATTCCCATCTTTACCATCATATGCAATTAAGTATTCTCCACTTCCACCTTTGTATTCAATAACAATTTTATACTGGGGAATGCCTTCGGGTCTAAATACTTCTAATACTAGTGCAAAATGATCTTGTGTATTTGTTTGCTCAAAAACGATTTCTTTTTCAATCAATTGGCCTTCTTCAAAAGCTACCTGTATAACTTTTAAATTAGAGGAATTATATGCCGGTACAAGTAAAAGTTCTTGTCCGTTTTCCTCAAGTCGAACATTTTCCATTTGTTTGATCTTATTTATCTCATCTTTATTGGGTTCATTTATGATAAGCATTGCCATATCATCCGGCATTTCTTCTTCATACATTTGCTCTATTTCTTTAATCGCTGAATTAGCCTTTATATTTTTTTCTTCTGGTTCTTGACCTATACATCCAGATAAGAGGCCAATGAATATGATGAGAATAATATATCCTCTTATGAATGGGTTGCTTCGTTTATGCTTTGCCATTGAACTTCTCCTTTGATATTATGTGCAAAATCTCTACATCTGTATGGAATTTTAATGATGCTAATCTCCGGCAAATACCGAACGATTCAATATCGTCCGGCTTAATCAGACGATACTTTAGAAGTAGTCTAATATCTTATAACCCGTTGCAGGGCCATTTCCGGCAATCGACCGGTCTACGAAAAAATATTATTAAAACTCATAGTAAACCCATGTCTTTTCACGATAATTCTCAAATCCATGTTTTTTATAAAATCGACATAATCGTTCACTTTCTTTGTCAAAGAGCTCTTTGCCTTTGTCTTTTACTTCAAAGGCTAGAGGTTGTAATACAATAGCTGTAATAAGATTAGCAAATCTGTATTTGAGATATTCTAATAATATTGACCCAAGTCCGATATTTCGATATTTTTCATATATTGTAATCTTATCTATATAAAATATCTGACTAAACATCAAATTGGAATCAAATTCACAATTATGATTCATAAAGACGGATAAGCCGTTAAATGTGTCTTGGTCTATAGAATCTATAACATCCATATAATTTAGTGTTCTACCTGTAACCTCATCAAATGTAGTTATCAGAAGACATTTGGCATTGCCATATACTTCATGTATTTCTTCATTTTCTTTTTGTATATAGTTTTCAAGTGTAACCTCAACCATCATATATTTTTCAGTATCATCATCACCCACAAAAAAATCATTTACATTTTGGGTAGAAGTCACATTAATGATTAATCCATAAGGAAGAATTCCTGCCTCCTCTAATTTTTGAAAGTCATCACTTATATTATATTTCATATGTCATCTCCTTTGTTTTCACTATTTCAAAAAGTTTTGCGATTTCATTTCGTTATTCATAATTAATCCTCATACAGATAATTATACCTATTCATTGAAATATTATTTATTATTTTAATTACTCGAATACGTTTATGCGATCCATATATTGTTAATTTACAAATTATATACTCTACTAACTACACTTCTGGACAAGTTGATGCTTGCATTCCGGGATGAATGTTCTTCTTGGTCTTTTAGACTGCGTCATAATATGATCTCCTTTGATTTATGGATTTATAATACATGACCTTAAAATGACTGTCCAGTTAAGTGTAACCTATCCAAGGAACTTCTTAAATTCCCTGTAACAGAATGACTATACTTTTCTGTATTCAGATAGTTCATCCCTTAGTTACATTTGTTTCGAATTGATTCATTAAGAATCACCTTCTGATATTTGATACTATAATTATCAGGCATATATATAACTATTATACACATCTTTTTTCTGTAATCACTGATTTTATGCTATTTTTTTTAAAAGATGAGGATAATTAGCCGAGAATACTTTATGACAATCGGGCAATGCCAATAGACTTCAACTGCATGTATTGACATACAACCTATTCAATTATTTCAGGCGATTGATTTTGCCAAAGATCATGAAAAAGCTGTCGCTCAACACCATTCGTTTAAAGCTACTTAGTGTTGCATCAAAAATCGTGAAAGTGACATTTACAGAATTCGTTTACCGATTAACGTATACTAAAATATCGGTGTATTCACTATGTATTTAATCTTTAAAAAAAATACCGTTTATCACTTTTAGGATTGCTCATAGATGGGTGAATAATTCAGGCTTAATAAAGCCTATTTTTCGGAAGCTTTCCTGTTAATCTAAATGATAAATCGTACTATTCATTTTAATCAAGTATGCCATTTAATATCCAATGTATCTTCCAGTTTTCAAACTATATGTTTCAATCTTTTTAAATACAACCAAGCCAAATAAAAAGAAAAACAAAGAATTCCCAATTACTAAAAATATCTCATATGTGCTTATTAAAATAAAGTCTCTTGAAAGAGCAATGTTATAGAGCAATTCACTTGCTACAGAAAAAGGTACAAATAAATTTGTTGAAGAGAACATTATCAAATATACTAATACAATTCTAGCAACTAACACCAATGAGTATATTTCCTTTGAAATTAATGATATTCCCCCTAATATTATCCCTAAACCAAACAAACTAAATACACCACAAAATATCACCAAATAAAACATTATCATCACTCCTACATCAGGCAATCTTACACCAGTCAATATAAACAGTCCCAACAATATTATTGTTAAACATGTTAACATTTGAAGAATATGACCTACGATTCTTGACATTATGTACCTAATTAATCCATATGGAGAAATAAGTATTTGCTCAATAAATCCTGTTTTTGAACAACTAATAACTTCGTTAGATACAACTGTAATTGAAAATAAAATACAATACATCGTAACATAGTAGTTTACCACTTGCATTACTACGCTTTCAAAATCTATTTCAGTAACAGAATTATTCATAAATTTCAGAACAAAAAAAACGATGAGAATATTAGACAGTACTGAAATTAGTAACTGAACTCTGTTGTTTTTTATTTCCCAGAATTTTCTTTTCATATTAATTGTAAAATAGCTCATTATGAAACCTCCAATCTATTTACTTCTTCACACTCTTTACTAAGCAGTTTACCATTACTAAATGTTAGCGTATTACAATTTAATAATTTCTCAAAATTTTCATCATGCGTAGCAATAACAAACGTTCTATCACATAAACTGTTAATGACTTTTGCCAAATCATCTATTGCTCCTGTATCCAGCGCAGCTGTTGGCTCATCTAAAAAAACATATTCGACATCA
>Ga0334892_1001150_pt1 | contig 24229 bp, 17 predicted proteins | sample GraSluR3_MG_4_FD_207213 | JGI IMG/M metagenome (GOLD analysis project Ga0334892, IMG submission 207213) | Sludge microbial communities from methane-producing bioreactor in Wageningen University, Netherlands - Granular Sludge_15_04-R3 | ecosystem: Engineered > Bioreactor > Anaerobic >...
TTCCATTTCCAAGGTAATATTCACTTGAGCCATGACTTTTCCTCCTTGTTAGTTGTTCTTAAATCCATTCTAACAGAGGTCGAGCCGTGGCTCACTCCTTTTTACACCACTTTAGGGACTTAATCCATAGCCGATTATCACAATAATAGAATATTGCTTCTTAAGATAGGTAAAGACGGGAAATTTTCACAGAAATTTGTAATACATGACAAAGTGATAGGGAAAAATAAATTCAATAAAATTTTATGGTTTGATAAAGATATGATTGCTTTATATAATAGAAGTAAAACAAAATTGTTTAAAGTAGTATTGGAAAATTAAGAACTCAATTTATCGAAAAGTGTTACCACTCATCGGCTTATATTGCGTCTTGTCAGAAAGTTGTGGTGGTTCTCTTGATTTTAATTCATTTATTTCTACTATATTAGTGATACAGATAGCACAGAGGAGGTTAGGTATGAAAAGTCAAGTCCAATAAAGCGTGTAGAATTCTCTACCATGATTTCTTTCTTTGGAAATGATCTATTATCAAGCAGGATGAGCCGATTCCCCGCTTGACCTCCTTGTTTTTTTTTGGTAATATCCATGAAATATTCAAAATTGAATGAATGCTGGAATGATACCGAGTATTTGTTCGGACGCGGATGGGGTGCAATATACAGTAATCCGTAAGGTGACAATGGAATATCGGAGAAGAAATAGTTATGATCAAAATCAGTAACCTGACCAAAGTATACAAGGATAACAAAAAGAGATTTGTGGCTATTGATAACATCAGCCTTGACGTACCTCGAAATAAAGTGGTCGGATTGATCGGCCCCAATGGCGCAGGCAAGACGACATTGGTGAAAATCGTGTCCAATCTGATTACGAAGACAAGCGGCAGGATTATGATCAACGGTGTTGATACTGAGAATCACCCTGTGATTGCCCGAAATATGATCGGTATCGTTCTGGAAGGGGCGAGGAATCTTTACAACTTTTTATCCGTGGAAGCGAATTTAAGGTATTTTTCCTATCTGAATGATATCCCCCAAAATACCATCAAACAAAAGATCGACCATTTTCTTCAGGAGTTCAGCTTAGGGGAAAAAAAGCATTCATCGGTCAATTCATTATCACGCGGAATGCAGCAGAAGGTCGCCATTATCCTGTCCTTGATTAAAGATCCAGAAATACTTATCTTAGATGAGCCCACACTCGGATTGGATATCGAGTCAACTCTGGCCATAAAAAGGTATATTAAAGAATTAGCCTCAAAGCATAATAAGACGATTATCATCACCAGCCATATGTTGGACCTGGTGGAAGATTTATGTGAAGAGGTCATTATCATGAACAAAGGGCGCGTCGTTGCCAATGAAAAAGTCTCTTCGATCTATAATCACCTTAACGCTGCTGACAGATATGAGATATTACTTCTTCAGAATGATTTCACGAGAAGCAAACAGTTTTTATCCTTATTGGAAATGCATGATGCCAAAGTGATGAATGAAAGCCCGGATGTCATTACAGTGGAGGTGACTTCATATCAAAAGCTGCTGAGTGATCTTGATGACTTTGTCGACATCTATCGGATAAAGAAAGTCAGTCATTCTCTGGAACAATATTTTTTAGATATTATCAAGGAAACAAAATGAACAAGTATATTTATATTTTCAAGGCAGAAATATTAATGATGTTCCATGAGCTCAAGTTCTATTGGGTCAACACCTTGTTTTATACCATCAGTAATATGTTATTGTTTTTCGGTATATTTTATACGTTTTCAACCGGAATGATTGCTTCAGGTGACATTACAAATCTTTTATTCGGTTTGTTTGTCTGGCGCCAGGGGAGTAACGCTTTATCAGAATTGACTTATATTATCCAGGATGAAGCCCTCATGGGGACATTGGAGCAAGTGATTATGACAAGAGTCAGTTTTCCTCAACTGCTGACAATCAGGCTATGGGCGAATTTTCTATTTGTATCAATAAAAGATTTCATTTTATTTGTTTTAACGGCTCATATTTTCGGGGTGTTCAATGATCTGCTGTTATTAGGCTCCCGATGGTTCTTTATCCTCTTTATGGTCTTTATCATCCTTATCGGGTTTTATGGATTGAGTTTTATATTAGGCGGGTTGGCGTTACTTTACAAGCGTGTTGGATCCGTGCCGGCGGTTTTAGTTAACTTGTTTTTGTTTTTTACCGGAGCCACAATCGCTGTATCCGAATTTCCTCCTTGCTTTCGAGTCATCAGTTATTTTTTGCCTGCGACCTGGGGTATGTCCTGTTTCAGAAAGCTTTTGATCGATAATATCCCTGTCGGGGAGATTTTAAAATCACCAGAATTTATGGTCGCAATGACCTATAATGTATTCTTCCTCATTGGAGGACTCATGATCTTCAATCTATTTTTACGTATTGCCAAAAACAGGGGACGATTGGGACATTATTAAAAGGAGAGGAATGGAAGAACAGGATAAATTTGATTTTTCAGAAGTCTTTGATGTTGAAGAGTATATGTATTTCTATGAATCCGGTAAAAAAGGGGCTTCTGGCCAAGTGGATGCTGTTATTCAATTACTTGATTTGAAAGAAACGGATATCTGCATACTTGATATGCCTTGCGGTTATGGAAGACATGCCAACATTTTTGCAAAACGGGGTTTTCACGTCACAGGGATCGACAACAGTGAAGGATTTCTGAAGATTGCCAGGGAAGATAAAAGCAGCGGTAACGTGGATTATATTTGCCAGGATATGCGGGAAATTGATTATGACAGCGAGTTCGACGTGGTGATGACGTTAAGCGGCTCATTCGGTTACTTCTCAGATGAAGACAATGAGAAAGTCATCCGGGCTGTTGCGAAAGCATTGAAACCCGGAGGGATGTTTATCATGGATAACCTGAGCCGTGATCATCTTATAAAAAATTTTAATGCGCAGGTTGTCTGCAGAGTGAATGATGATTTTATGATAGACAATAATTCATTTGATTTTATGTCAGGCAGACATAAATGCAAAAGAACAATCATAAGGGACGGAAAACTTAAAGAGTATGATTTCTTTCTCAGGCTTTATAATATCAATGAATTGAGAGCTATGGGTGAAAAATATGATTTGATTCTTAAACATGCATTTGGCGACTGGAAAGGCAATCCTTATGACAAGCGCGCTGGAAGACAGATCGTTGTATTTGGAAAACAAGAATGATATGACGAAAGTATATTTTGATAATAAGATTCACTTCTTTTTTCACCACTTTAGGGACTTAATCGGTATCTATGCAGAGAGTATTTTCCACAGCGTAAACTTGCTATATCAGGATATGCTGTCTCCCATATTGTCAAACTTGCCTTAGCCTTCATTGCGCCGTCGTTTATTATCAAAAATCTCATCGATGTTGTGTTGCCCAAAGGCGATGTTAAACTGCTGATCCTCTATACGCTCTTTTTTCTGGCGGCTAAAGTCTCTCTCATGGGAGCGGGATTTGTAGCCGTTTTTCTCGCTAATAAACTTAAGTACGGGTTCGATCATTACTGGAAGAGCAGCTTTTGTCAAAGATCCTCAGTTCGCCTATTACCTCCTTTTCAGGGAAAACTTCCGGTTACCTTACCCAGCGTATTGAAAAAGACATCGAACAGGTTTCTCAGTTTATCATCTTTAATCTTCTGGATATCATATTGAACAGCTTGACCATTGTGCTCACTCTGGCTCTGGCGATTCATGAATCTTTCCTTCTTTTCGGGATTTTTCTCATCGTTTTTCCTTTGCATTATTGTTCGCTCAAGCATTTCAATAAAGAGATCCATGCTGTGTCTGCAGCGATCATGGAGGTTTCAGCTGAGACGAACGGGTATTTGAATGAGTCTGTGGCAGGCAAGGAGGAGATCAAATGCCTGCAGGCGGAGCCGCAGGTACTCGGCCGGTACAGGATGAAACTCAAGAGTTTATTCGATCTGATCATCAGACGCTTCTTTGTCTCTATGAAGCCTTCGGCTACAGGCCAGCTAAGCTCAATCATCGCTTATGTCCTTTTGTTTCTGGCCGGGGGCTATGAGATCATCCGGGGGCATATGACTATCGGGTCCTTTGTCTTTTTTAATACCCTCATGGCACGGATTCTGAGTTCTGTGGGCGGGCTTATTGATTTCAATATCTCTGTGCAAAAAGGATTGGCTGCTGTGGAACGCGTGGGTGAGATCGCAGCTGCTGAAGATGAGGGGGGAGAGGGGACGACGGTGGAAGAGATCCGCTCTCTTGGGTGTAAAGGCCTCTCTTTTTATTACGGGAGAAAACAAGTTTTTAAAGATCTTTCCTTTCACGCCCGCAAAGGGGAGATCGTCCTCATCAGCGGGTCCAACGGATCAGGAAAAAGCACTCTTTTCAGATTATTGACAAAACTCGTTCAGCCATCAGAGGGGAGAATTGAGGTCAATGACCAAGATCTGAAACAGATCAGCAGAGAGAGTTATCGGGAAAAAATCGCCATTGTCCGTCAGCATCCTTATGTTTTTCAGGCCTCTGTCAGAGAGAATCTTCTGATTGCCAATCCTTCAGCAACAGATGAAGAAATCCGCCAAGCTTTAGTGTTGTCGGGTAGTTTCGAAATGGTCCGCTCCTTTGAGGGAGGATTGGATTTTTCTTTAGAAGAGCATGGCAAAAACATCAGCGGCGGACAAAAGCAGCGGCTGATGCTGGCCCGTGCCCTTTTAAGACACCCTGAAATTTTACTCCTGGATGAAGCGACCCAGGGGATCGACCAGGAGAGCCGAGATTTTCTCCTTCAGGGGATTTTGAAGAACAGGCGATCACGGATCACCTTTATCATCACCCACGATGATTTTGCCCGTACAGAGGCAGATAGGGTGATTCAGCTGTAGAGGATTCAATACAGTAAAAAAAAGCCCCGGGGTCTCCGGGGCTTTTTCATTTATTTCATGTCTCGTGTTTGAATCAGGCTTTGACGTTGACCACGATGTCTTTGAATCGGGCAGGAGCCACTTTATGGGAGAGGTGCATGGCCTGTCCGGGCTCGCCTTTCCCGCAGTGGAAGGTGCCGTGATAGGCCCATTCCCGTTCGTCGCAGACGGCATCGCAGGCGTTCCAGAACTCGGTGGTGATTCCGAAGTAGGTGGGCTCTTTCACGATGCCTGTGATCTCGCCGTTTTCGATCTTCCAGCCGATTTCAGTGGTGAACTGGAAGTTGTTGCGGTTGTCATCGATGGACCAGGTCTTGGTGTAATCCACAAGATAGCCGTGTTCGGTATCTTTGATGAGGTCCTGTAATGTCCCGGCGTTTCCGGGAAGAAGCGAGAAATTGCTCATGCGGATGAGGGGGACATTGTAGCCGTGGGTGGCCTTCATGTTAGAGCTGGGCTCCAGTCCCAATTGATGGGCCACTTCACGGGAAGTCTGCTGATTGACCAAGATCCCGTCCTTGATGATGTCTACACGGCGTCCGGGGATTCCTTCGTCATCCACGGGATGGTATCCCATGCCGTCCGGATCGGATGAATCACTGATGATATTGACTACGGGAGAGCCGTACTGGTGTTTCCCGATCATATCGGGGGAAATAAAGGTCTTCCCGGCATAGGAGATCTCCATGCCGAAGATCCGGTCGGCTTCGGTGGCATGTCCCACGGATTCATGGATCTGAAGGGCTAAATGCCCGCCGGTGATGATAAGGTCAGCGCGTTCCTCTTCGATGCGTGGAGCATCCAGCAGAGCAATCGCTTCAGAGATGATTTCTTCTGTATGATCATGGAACTTGTAGTCACGGACCACTTCAAAGCCTCCGTTGCGCCCGGTCATATGGCCCGGATAGGTTCGGGACTGGGTCTCACCGTTGCCGGCAGCCAGAACGAACATCTCGGGCATGGTCTGATAGATCATCGTCTCAGAATATGTGCCTTCTGTGTTCATATAGATCTTGTACTGACGGTAAAATTCGGCATAGACATGACTGTAGACGATTTTTTCATTTTTTGTGAGCTTTTGCGCGACATCGAGAAGATAGCCGGCTTTTTCTTCCTTTGTCATGAGGAAGGGGTCCTCTATCGGTTTCGCGAAATGTTCTGCAACTGTGGGCTTGACTTCCGGGAAGGTAACAGGTGTATGGCGGAAGCGAGCCCCGTGTTTGGCGTTTTCGATGGCTTTTTTCGCAGCGGATTCCAAAGCGGCTGAGGTTAAACGGTCTGTGCCGGCAAACCCCCAGCAGCCGTCGACAAGGACCCGGACACCTGCGTTGGTTTCGTTATAGTCGACGGAGATTTCTTTTAAGGATCCCCGCTGAATGGTATAAGATTCAGTATCAGTCTTAGTGAATCGGATATCGGCAAAAGTCACCTGGGTTTTCAGGTTTTCCAGGACTTTTTTCATGATTTCTTTCATACTCACCCTCCCTTATATGGTTTTCGTCGATGAGGTTATTTTGAATTTCGATGTCTTCACATGAGGTATCAGGCTGTTGAAAATGTTGAAATTCCCGTAGTTCTGTGACACTGGAACGGTATGCTGGATGTTTTCAAGGGCTACCGTATGTTTAAAGATCTCGGCCAACTTTTCGGTAAACCGTAAGTTGTTAACGACTTTGGTGATCTCTCCATTTTCGATTAAAAAAGTCCCGTCGCGGGTGAGCCCGGTAACGGAAGTCTCCTGTTGGTTGATAAAGTTCATGTAATGGATATTGGAGATATAAAGTCCACGGTCAATACTCTTGATCATCTCTTCTAAACTCTTTGTCCCTTTATCCAGAACCATGGCGCCTAATCCCACAGAGCCGTTTTTCTCCATGTTGAGTTTGTGGGCAAAATAATTGTTCACGATGAAATTTTTAAAGATTCCATTGTCAATAAGAGGGAGCTTTTTGGCGATGTGTCCATCTTCATTATAGGGAATCGTAATCAGCTGAGGATGAAGGGGATCGGAAATAACGCTGAAATTTTCAGGGAAGACTTTTTCATTGAGTTTCCCTTTGAAATAGGAACTGCCTTGATCCAGAGCATCGGCATAAGCACCGAACATAAGGTAGCGTAAAAGCTCTCCGGCAGCGTGAGGCCCCAGAATGACCGTGTAATCGCCGGGATCCACATCAACGATATTCAAAGTTGCTTTTTTGATTTTTTCTTCCAATGCCTTGCTGAAAGAAGAGAGGTCAAAATGAGACAAATCGTTGCCGCCGTAGGAATGTATGACGGTCACCATGTTTTTACGGGAGACCCCTTTGACATCCAGCATGACGGGAGAGACGAAGACCTCTTTGTCCAGTCCTGTAGAATTCATCTTATACCCTTTTTTGTAGAGAGTGATGAATGTCCCGTAAATGCCGAAGTCATAATGGTCGGCCATCTTGGCAAGTTCGGTCAGGATATTGATCTTGTCCTCGGCAGGGACCTGCTCTAAAGAGGAGGTCATCTCTTTATACGCGAAGAGTTCTGCGTTGTCTTCAAATCCCGGGAAATCAGAATCAGCCGGTAGGCTGGGCAATAACGCCAAACCTTCATTCAAGGCTTTTTCCACGTCGCCCTGGGAGGGGTTCGACAATGAAAACGAGTATTTTTTCTTGTCTTTTTCCACGGTCACATCTAAAGCCAGTGTCTTCTTGGTAATATTGTAATTTGTCTGGCTGTTAAAAAAGCGGAGGAAATCGGTTTGCCACTCACCCAGATAAAAATCAAAGGCGTATTCGGAGTGGCTTTCCATAAACTTTTTCAGGTATTTTTTCATTTCGAGCATAACAACTCCTTTCGTTCAGAGCTACATCTTATCACAAGGAAAAGAAAAGTCAAATTATATTATGGATAGCGAAATATAATATCATATATTTTTGAGGATGATCAAAATGCCGCTAGTCAGTAAAACAAGGGAAGTCGCTACTTTAAAGACCTGCTCGTTTATCCGCTCATGGGCGAAAGAGCCGGCCCAGAGCCCGGCCAGGGCAAAAGGATAAGTCATAAGGACACTGAGAAGAAGAGGCACCGTGAAAAGACCCAGGAAAAGGTAGGAGATTAGGCGGATTACACTCATAAAAAAAAAGATCGTCAGCAAGGCCGCTCTGAATTCCCTTTTTTTGAAGCCTGCAGCTTTAAAATAAAAAATAAGAGGCGGCCCGCTCATGCCGAAAAGTCCGCCCAGGAGTCCTGAAAAGAGGCCGATGCCCGGGACCCAGAGAGGAGATGTCAAAGAGGGCTTGAATTTCTTTTCCCAAAAAAGGTGATAGAGGGAAAGAAGGATGACAATGGCTCCCAGGCAATAATAGAGAAGAGAACCATGTGCTCTTTTGAGAAGCCAGCTTCCTGCAATGAGGGGAAGAGTGACCGCCACGATCAGAGAGCGGACCTTCCCGGGTTTCATGAGCTTTCGCTCCTTCCATGTGATAAAGGTTTCAGTGGGAAGACACATGAGGACGAAATAAGGGACAAAAAAGTCGATTTTACCGTAAAGCAGGCTCAAAACGGAAATGGCAAACATCCCCGAGCCGAACCCTAACGCTGCGTAGATAAATTGGCTGATGCAAATAATCATAGCTATGATCAGAAATTCTTGAGAGGATGTAAAAAAACTGAGATCAAACATGGAAGAAGAGTATCATTTTCCCCGAAAAGGGCAAGATATTTTTTCGCAAAGCGTATCATGTCAGGGAAAGATTTGACATGAGCCTGTCTCTTGGGTATAGTCAAGTCTCTGTCCCCGTGGCATGAGTTCATGTAAAAACGAGTCTTGCGTCATTCATGCAAGGAGGCAAAAAAAGAATGTCCCTTTATCTCTATGAGTCCTCCGCGGGAAGCGGAAAGACCTATACCCTGGTGAAGGCGTATCTGGCCTACATCCTCAAACGACCTGAAGCTTTCCGTCATGTGTTGGCCGTGACATTTACCAACAAAGCGGCCGGGGAGATGAAAGAGCGGATTATCGCCGCCCTGAAAATTCTTTCAATGGGCGAAGGGGGAGCGCTGAAACTGGCTCTTCAGAAAGAAACAGATCTTTCAGAAGAGCATCTAAAGAAGCAATCCAGACAGGCGTTGCGCCTTATCCTGCACTCCTATTCTGATTTTGCGGTCATGACCATCGACAGTTTTATCTATAAAGTGGTGCGCTCCTTTGCTGTGGAGCTGGGGCTTCCCCTTCTGTTTGATGTGGATCTGGACGAAAACCGGCTTATCAGCCTTATGGCTGATGAGTTTATTGACAGCTTGGAGCCGGGAGAGGCGCAGGCAGAGATGCTGGTCGACTACATCATCGATCGTATTGACCTTCGTGATTCCTGGAAATATGACAAAGACTTGATACAGGTGGCCCGTGAACTTATTAAGGAGCGCGCTGTCGATAAGCTTGAGTCTCTAGCCGGAATCCCACCTGAAGAATTCAAACGATACCGGGATGAATTTAAAAAAAGAGTAGAGATCTTTCGACAGGGGGTCAATAAAAGAGCCGGAGAAATTTTAGAGTCTTTGAAAAAAGCAGGTTTGCATACAAATGACTTTGCCCATAAAGATAAGGGAATATGCAACTCCTTGAAAAAACTTGCGACGGGGAATAAGCCCGATGATTTTAATCTCAAGGAGCACTATTCCCGCTTTCTCAATAGACAGTGGTTTTCAAAGGATACCTTGGTCAAAAGGCCTGATATCCTGACCCGGTTTCAGTCGACCCGGGCAGGGGAGATGACGGATGAGCTACAGGCCTATATTGAAAAGGAATATACCGCTTATGTGACGGCTTATTCTATTCTTAACACGCTTCCCCTGGTGGCTCTTCTCAGTGAAATCGAAAAACGCCTGATGCGCTATAAAACAGAAAACAATCTTATTCCTATTTCAGACTTTGCCAAGCGTGTCGCCGAAGTGGTGAAAAGTGAACCGGTTCCGTTTATTTACTGGAAGGTCGGTGAAAAGTTCGACCATTATCTCATCGATGAATTTCAAGATACCTCACGGATCCAATGGAGCAACCTCTTCCCCCTGATCGAAAATTCCATGGCCGGCGGCCGGGACAATCTTTGTGTGGGTGATCCCAAGCAATCCATTTACCGGTGGCGGGGGGGGGACCCGGATATTATACAGGAGCTCCCTGCTCTTTTTGGGCGGACAGCCGAAGTCAAAACCAGGCGCTTGAAGGGAAATTGGCGAAGCGCCCCCGAAATCGTCCGGTTCAATAATTCTTTTTTCTCCTTTGACGGTAAGGTCTCTCCCTTTGACGCTTTTGGTGTTCCGCCCTTCTATTCCCCGGAACATGTCGAGCAAGCTCCTGAAAAGGATTTCCCGGGATATGTTTGTATTCGGTCCCTTGCTGTCGACAACGATTTCCGCACCCGGGCTTTGGAAGAGACACTTCAGGTTATTCATCGCCTTTTTCAGAAGGGGATCCCCCTGTCTGATATGACGGTTCTCGTGAGGACAAACCGGGAGGGGGCACGTGTCGCCGATTTCTTTTTCCGGAAAGGAGTGGATGTCCTCTCCCCCGATTCGCTGATGCTGAATAATGACCGCCGTATCCGTTTTCTCATCAGCTTGTTTTACTATCTGGAAACCGGCGAAGAGCTTTATTTCCGTGAGGCGGCGTTTTTCTTCGATGCGTATCAAAAAGACAACACAGAGAACCTGAGGCAGAGATTATCAGGGTTAAAAACAAAGCTTCACCCCCTTTCCCTGTATGAAAAAGCGGAAACCTGTATTGAGGAATTCGGCCTTCATCACTCAGGAGGAAGCTTTCTTACGGGTTTTTTGGAAGTCATCCACGGTTTCTCACAGACAATGGGAGAAGGGGAAGGAGTGACTACCTTTTTGGAATGGTGGGAAGAGAATAAAGAAAACGAAAAATGTGCCTTGAAGTCCATTCACGGCCGCAATGCTCTCCAGGTCATGACTATTCACAAAGCCAAGGGTTTGGAATTTCCTTTTGTCTTTATTCCTTTTGCCGACTGGGAAATGGTGAGCTTTTCGGGTTTCCGTTCAGATACGCTCTGGGTGGATGATGCAAATACCGGGCTTCCTCTCCCGCTGGGATTTCGGAAATATTTAAAACAAAGTTTTTTTTCCGAACAATTCGACGAGGAAGTACAAAAAAATTATGAGGATAATCTGAATATCCTCTATGTCGCGTTTACCCGGGCTTCCCGTGCTTTATATGTCCTGTTTCCCGATAAAGAGCCTTCAGATGACGATGAAAGCGTAAAAAAGATTCACTTCTTTATCAAAGAGCGTCTCTCTTATTTGTTCCCGGGCGAGTTCAGCCCTTGTTCTGAAGGCGGGTTTCTTTTACAAAGAGGTGAAGAACCGTCTGATGCAGGCGAAAAAGAAAAGGATTTGCCGGGAGAAGTTCCCTACGGCTTTACATCGACTTCCTGGCAGAAACGGCTTCACATCAAGAGGGTTTCCCCGGATGACTGGAGCCTTTTGGGGGATGAAAACAAAGCATTGCGGCAAGGGGTCGCCGTTCACCATTGCCTCGAAAAAGCACGAAACACTGACGATGTCTACAGTGAATTAAAAGCTTTGCGGGAAAGAGGGATATTGAGTGGTGAGGAAGAAAAACATCTTTTGAGCAACATTGAAAAGATAATGGGCCTTCCGGCCGGCGACGGGTACGTAAAGGATTTCTTTTCGGGAGATTATCCGGCCCTCAATGAGGGCGTTCTGCTCACTGCTTCCGGAGATTATCGGCCTGACCGTCTTCTTTTTACACCGGCCGGTGTTTTAGTCATCGACTACAAGACCGGCACGCCCCGGGGAGAAGACAGCGCGCAGATCCGTCATTATTTACAGATTTTAAGAGACGCCGGATATGATGCATCGGAAGGATATCTGCTCTATTTGAATAAGGGAACCATTGAGAGGGTGCAATGAAGAGACAAGACCTGCTTGAATTAATCGTTGATGAGACATTAGCTCGGGGCGGTTATGAAGATTCCGTTTTCATTTTTCCTTCACGCAGAGCTGTTCTTTATTTTAAAGAAACAGCCCGGTCTTCACCCCGGGTATCAAAGCCGCTTCTTCTTCCGCGAGCTTATTCGTTGACTGATTTTATCTTTCAAGCTACAGGGCTGAGGCAAAGCGGGCGACTGGCCCTTCTTTTGCGCATGTATGCCCTGCTCAGCGGTGACCAGAAGGAGCATCGGAGCTTTGACCAATTCCATCCCTGGGGTGGTATGATGCTCAATGATTTCAATGATATTGACCAAAACCTTCAGGATATTTCCCTATTTGAAAAACTTCGCAACTGGATGGGGGAGGGCGCGGAAGAAACTCCTTTTCAGAAGCGCTACTATTCCAGTATCAAAGAAATGGAAAGGATCTATCATCTTTTTCGAAATGAGCTGTTGAAACGGGGAGAGGCCTATTACGGATTAGCTCTGCGTCGAGCCTGTGAAGACAAAGAGCAGGTCATGGCCCCTTTTCAGAAGACAAAAATGATCTTCTGCGCTTTCAATGCGCTGAGCCGCGGAGAGTGGGAGCTTTTCCGATATTTTAAAGAGCGAAGGGGTTCTTTTTTCTGGGACATGGATGTTTATTTCACCGATGATTCCCTTCACGAAGCGGGTTATTTTTATCAGCGGGGAATCTCAAGCCTCTATGAGCCCCATTCTCCTCCTCCGCCTTTTGATCTTTTAAAAAATGACCGAAAGAAAATCTCAGTTTGCGGGTATCCGGGCATTGTCCAGCAGGCTAAGGCACTGAGCCGTGATCTCTCTCTTCTGATTCAAAAGGAAGGGGCGGAAGCCCTGGAAAAGACAGCTGTGATCCTTGGCGATGAAAGCATGCTCATCCCTTTGCTCCGCTCGTTGCCTCCTGAAGTCGGCTCTTTTAATGTGACGATGGGGCTTTCTATGAAAGGGAATCCTTCCTTCACATTTATCGAGTCCTACCTCCGCCTGATGACAGGCCCGCTGAGGCGTGAAAAAAAGGGGTACTATGTCAAAGACCTCTATCTTTTTTTGAGCCATCCTCTTAGCCGTCTTTTTTACCGGACATTCTCTCCGGAAGAGTTCTTTAAAGAGAGGCGGGATCAGGGAATGCCTTTTATCACTTTCTCTGAAATAAGCACTGTTTTGGGAGATGAGCTTTTTTTCGATGAGCCGCATCATGCCCGTTCTCTTTTTACGGCTCTTTTCGAGTTGTTGAAAGAAACGGCCCGAAAACTTGATCCGCTGGCGTTGGAGCGGGAATTTCTCTTTTCTTTTTTGGAATCCATGAAAAGCTTTCAATCTTTATTGGAAGAATTAGCTCCCGGCATGGGACTGAAGGAAATGAGCCGTGTCCTTCAGGAGATTGCTTCCTTAGTTTCCGTTCCATTCAGCGGGGAGCCTCTTGGCGGGCTTCAGGTCATGGGGATGCTGGAAACCCGCGGCCTTTCCTTTGAGCATGTCTTTATCCTGGGAGTCAATGAAAAACAGTTTCCCACCGGGAAATCAGAGCAGGGGTTGATTCCCTATGAGTTTAGAAAAAACGCCGGGTTAACGACTTATGAAAGCCGGGATGCGATCTTTGCCTACTATTTTTACCGTCTGCTCATGAGAGCCGGCACAGCCGTTCTCTATTACAACACTGAAATGGATCAGATGGGAAAGGGAGAACGAAGCCGTTTTATTGAGCAGCTGCTTCATGAGTGGGCGGAAATCAATCAAAAGAGTGAAATATCTGAAACACTTCTTTCTTTAGGAGCTTCTCAGGAGCTTTTTCCTCCCCGTGTTGTGGAAAAGGACCGTGAGATGACCGACAAGCTGGAGAAAATGATTTTTTCCGCGTCATCGCTCAATGATTATTTAAGCTGCCCCTTAAAATTTTATTTGAAGTATGTGGAAAAATTGAAAGAACCAAAAATGTTGATTGATGACCCTGATGCTTCCCTTTTCGGAACCATTGTCCATCAGATTATGGAAAACTTTTTCCGTCCCTTTGTGGGGCGAGTACCGGATCGTAAAGAATGGGATGTGTTAGAAAAAGGATTGCCGAATATTATCGATATAGTCTATGCTTCTCAGATGCCGGGAGCGGATCTTCAAAAAGGGAAAAATTACATTAACAGGCGTATCATGCTTCACCTGACAAAGACTCTGCTGGAGATTGAAAAGAAGCGTCTGCCTTTCATTGTGCGCGGACTGGAGGAGCGGCGTGAATGTGATGTGTCTATCGGTGAGAGAACAATCCGCTTAGGAGGGTTTATCGACCGAATAGATGAATGCGACGGGGTTTTGCAAATCTGGGATTATAAAACAGGACATGTGGCTTCGTTGAAACCGCCCAGAGGGGGAGATCCAAGCCTGATCCGCACTTATCAGGGCCGCAAGGAGATGGTGCAGCTTCTTATTTATACTCTCTTATATCCCGCGGAAGAAGAAGTGGCTCCGGGGTTGATCTGTTTTCAGTCTCCCCGTGAGCCTTATTCCCGGCTTGATAAAAAAGCCTTTGACCCGAGCCTCAGAGAATATGCCTTGAGAATGCTTGATGTGATTTTTAATGAGCTTTTTGACAGAGAACAACCCTTTATTCAAACAGAGGAGGCAAAGAACTGCGAATATTGCCCCTACAGAAATATTTGCGGACGATAAAAAGAAGGGCGAAGAGAAAAGTCAAGAAAACTTTCCGTCTCCGCCCCGGAGGTTATGTATGGGAAGCATAACCATATATGAGAACAATTGAGACTTGATTTTGTTTCAGGAATGGAGGAGAAAATGAGAAAAAGCGAAAGATTAATCCATTGTATTCTTTTTTTAGTTCTTATGGTGGCAGTAACAGGCTGCGGAAAAGGGTTTGATATCCGGGGGACTTTGGAAGAGACACGGAGGATAGTGATCCCCGGAGCGGATCGCCTTTACCCTGTGAAAACAGGCTACTTTACGATGAATTGGAATGACGGATCTCTCAGGCTTCTGGGCCATGACGGGGCATTGAAAGATAAGTACTTTCGGGAAGGAAACGGCCCCGGAGAGTTGAACAAAGGGCGGGCCGACATTATTGGAACCTTTGACGAAAAAGCCTTTGTCGGCGCTTTGGATCGAAGCGTTGTGCTTGTTTTTTCTTTGGAAAATGAAAAGATCCGTTTTTTAGACGAGTATCCCGTGGATGAGGGAGCTTTGAGAGGCGGAGCTGTAAGTAAAGATGGGACGATGTGGCTGAGTTTAAGGCGCGGCCCTTATCAATTGTTATCGATGACAGCGGCAGGAGAGGTCACCGGCCGTTACCTTCCCACAGAGAACCAAAGCGGGCGGCGGAGCCCGGAGAACATGATACGCTCCATGGCCTGGATCCATTGTGAAGGGGACAAAGTCTTTTCTATCGGCTATATGTCCTACGACCTTCAGTTTTATCAATGGGATGCCGAAGCGCTTTCCCTTTTAAATGAAACAAAGCCTGACCCTCTTTTTGTGGAAAAAAACTATGAGATCAAAAGCAGCGGACGGCGGTTTGATATGCAGGGAAAGCCCGGGATACAGGGTTATGCCGTTTCCGGGGAAACCTTGTATTTGAAACTCCTGACAGATGAAAAAACAGGCGATAAAGAAAAGAAGCTGATCCATGCCCTGACCCTTAACGGAGAAAACCAAGGATTATGGGAATATCAGCTCAAGGAAAAGGGAACCATCAACCGTTTGGCCGGATGCTCTCATGAAGGCGAGATTTTGGCCACCTTAGAAAAAGATGATGAGAGTGATGAGGAGACCTTGGTGTTTTTGCGGCCCCTCCAATCCGGGAAGTGACCGGATGTCTATCACTTTAAATATTATAGGGGCCCTACAAGACGGAGTGAGGTGAGTGATGAAAAAATACTTGGTATATTTTTATTTTGCGCTTCTTTTGAGTAGCTTGATGTTAACGGCTGCTTGTGGAAAAACACTAACAGTCAAAGGAATATTCACAGAAACCGAACGGATCGTCTTGGAAGGGGGAGGTGAATTCAACCGCCTGTTTAGCCGGGATAATGGATTTGTCGGTTTGAATTGGAGTGATGCCTCTCTGTGTCTTTTTGATAAATCAGGACGCTTATTGGACTCTTATAGGAAAGAGGGAGCCGGGCCCGGCGAATATAACAAGAACAGCACTGTTCTGCTGGGTATTTTTGAAGATCTGATTTTTGTCGGAGCTATGGACAGAAGTGCTCTCCTTGTCTTTGAGGCAAGAGATGGCACGATACGCTATAAAGATGAATATCCCATAGATGAGGGCGGCCTGCGGGGTGGGGCTGTGGACTCCAAGGGCAATATATGGGTGGCATTGCAGGGAGGTGCCCATGAAGTGGCCGTTCTTTCTCCCCTGGGAGAGATACTTCAACGCTATCTTCCCGCCGAAGAAAAAGATAGGGAGATCAGCCCGGAAAAACTGATTAAATCCTTGAAATGGCTTCTTGTGGAGGGTGATACGGCAATTTTTATTTCATATATGACATATCAGGTCCACATTTTTAAATCCGGCGAAAAGAGTCTTTATTTATCGGCTGAAGCTATGCCTCAGCCTGTCTTTGTGGAAAATAATTATGAAATGAAGACAACAGGAAACAGTATCAATCTGACCGGACAGCCGGGTGTCAAAGGTTATGCCCTTGTCGGAGATACCCTCTATATGAATCTTTTGACGGACGATGAAAACACAGCGTATGAGAAAAGTATTGTTCACGCTTTTTCGGTGGATGGCGAAAACAGGGGGCTGTTTGAATGCCGTTTTGCCCGGGGAGAGATGTTGGATTCTTTGGCCGGCACATCAGCTGACGGAGAGATACTGGCCTTTCCGAAAAAAGATGAGGAAAAGAGAGAAACCGTTCTCTGTGTCATGCGCCCTGAGTTTAAATAATATAAAACAGCTAACATTTATATTGACACTCTTTGAACCTATCAGTATACTCTTTCAGGTTAGCAGGCATTAACCTAAGGAGGATATATGAAACGAAAAATTATAACGGTCGATAGAGAAAAATGTGACGGCTGCGGATTATGTTTGCCGGAGTGTCCCGAAGGGGCTTTGCAGATCATTGACGGGAAAGCCACATTGGTCAGCGACCTTTTTTGCGACGGGCTGGGGGCCTGTCTTGGAGAATGTCCCCGGGGAGCTCTTTCTGTGGAAGAGCGAGAAGCGGAACCTTATGATGAGAAGGTCGTCATGGAGAAGCATATCATTCCCAAAGGCCAAAATGTCATCAAAGCGCATTTAACTCATTTGAAAAGCCACGGAGAAGATGAATATTATAAAACCGCCATTAAAACCCTTGAAGAGAAGGGAATACCGCTTCCCGGTGAAGAGCAGACTCCTTTTGCTTTTACCTGCCCCGGGCAGCAGCCCCGCACCTTTAAACCGGATAACACCCCCCCGTCATCGGCCGGCAAATCGCAGCTGACACAATGGCCGGTTCAGATGAAACTTATTCATCCTGATAACAGCGATTTTTCAGGAGCCGATCTTTTGATCTCTGCAGATTGTGTCCCTTATGCTTATGGGGACTTTCATAACCGCTTTCTCAAAGGACGTAAAGTCATCACGTTCTGCCCCAAGTTGGACGAGGGGATCGAGGAATATGTGCAAAAGCTTTCGTTGATCTTCGCCCGGCATGAGATTAAATCCGTAACAGTTCTCCGTATGCAGGTCCCTTGTTGTTTCGGAACGACAAGGATTGTGGAAGAAGCGTTGAAGCGGGCAGGAAAAGTCATGGTTATTCGGGAATATGTCATCTCTTCTGACGGGCGGATTCTTTAAGAATCCGCCCCTTTATCACACTGGATAAAGACATTTCTTCGGCTAAAGTTTAAGTCCTTTTTCATGATTATATTGACCGGGGCGCCCTTTTCTTTTATAATATAAGGAAGCAGAAGGGGCAGGGCTGTTGGTTTTTAAAACGGCTTCAAGCCCTGCAACCTTTTCTAAATAAGAAAGAGCTCTGAAGTCCGGAGTCGCCGGGAACAATTGTATCATTTCTTTTTTTACTTAAAAGACCCCGGTTCTTGGATTTGTTTTGAAAGCCCTGGCCGTTGAACAAGCAGTCAGGGAGAAAAGTACGGAGGAATAAAATGCGATTTAAGTTTTTCATGCCCCTCCTTTTCATAGTGATGATACAGTCTCTTGGAGCTGCTCCTGAGGATTTTGACAGGGATGAAAAGTCGACTATCATATCAGATGTTATTCTCTATTCGATTGAAAAACTTCACTATAGGCATAATGAGATTGATGACGCTTTTTCCCAAAAATTGTTTGATGGATTCATCGGCCAAGTCGACTATATGAAATGGTTCTTGACCCAAAAAGATACAAAAGAGTTGAGTCGTTACCGAAAAAAACTGGATGATATGCTTTATGTGGGAGATTTTACATTTTGCCGGGAGGCCTTTCACAGGATCGACCGTAACCGTGCCCTCATTACCCGGTGGATCGATGAATTCCTTTCACAGCCCCTGGACTATACATTGAGCGACAGGTTTGAGACGGATAGCAAAAAAAGGCGCTTTGCATCAGGAGAAAAAGAGCTGCGCTCTATCTGGAAAGATGTCGCAAGGATGAATGTCATTAACAGATATTTAGAGCTTTTGGCTGAACATAACGTCGATGAAGACGGCCTTTTTTCCTTTGATAATATTGAGTTTCACTATGACCCTGAAATTGAAAAGGAGGCGCGGGCAAAGGCCAAAGAGTCCCTTCAATGGATTGTCAGCCGCTATGACGATATGGATGACCAGGAGCGCATCTATCTTTTTTTGAATGTTGTCATGAATGTTTTAGATCCGCACTCCCTTTATTTTCCTCCTAAACTCAAGGAGGATTTTGACCTGGAAATGAGCGGGACTTTTGAAGGGATCGGTGCGGTCCTTACACAATCTGAGGGATATGTGAAGATAGAGAGTATTGTTCCCGGCGGCCCTTCCTGGAGAAACAAAAAGCTTGAGCCGGAGGATATTATCCTTAAAGTCGGGGAAAAGGACCGTCAACCCGTAGATCTGATCAATATGCCGCTTGATGACGCGGTCAGCCTGATCCGGGGGAAGAAGGGAAGCACAGTTGATCTGACTGTTAAAAAGCCGGACGGGCGGCTTATGGTGATTTCTATCGAGCGGGATGTGGTCATTATCGAAGAGTCCTATTTAAAATATACGATTTTGGAAGAGCCCGAGAGTGGAGCCCGATACGGGTATATTTATCTCCCCAAATTTTATAGGGACTTTTATGATGCCGGCGGGCGGAATTCTTCCGATGATATGAAAGCCGCTTTAATGGAATTGCAAAAGAAAGGCATTCAGGGCCTTATTCTGGACCTCAGGAATAACGGCGGAGGCGCGTTGGAAGATGCCATTAATGTGGCGGGGCTTTTTATTCGTTCCGGGCCCATTGTCCAGGTCAAATCGCGGACAGGGGCTCCCCAAGTCGACTATGACAAAGATAAAGATGTTCACTACACAGGCCCTATGGTCGTGATGATCAATACGTTCAGCGCTTCGGCTTCAGAAATCGTAGCGGGAGCTTTGCAGGATTACGGGCGGGCCGTGATCGTTGGAACCGGGCAGTCCTTTGGAAAGGGAACCGTTCAGAATATCGTTGATATTGACCGTATTGTCAGCCCTCTGTATCACTCCTTAAAACCGTTCGGAGCCGTAAAAGTCACCATGCAGAAATTCTACCGTGTAACCGGGGAGAGCAACCAGTATAAAGGAGTCGTTCCGGATATTAATCTCCCGGGGGTCTATAGCAAGATCGACATCGGGGAACGCAATTATGAAAATGCGCTGAAATGGGATAAAGTCTCTTCTCTTTCCTATGAGCCATGGTCCCTTTATACCTATGATGTCAAATCACTGCAGGAGAAAAGCCGTATCCGAGTCAGCGAGAGCGCTTACTTCAAAGCTATTCTCCGCGAAGCCGATTTGATCAAGAAGATCAGAGAAGAGAGCCGTCTCCTTTTGAACCTGGAGAATGAATTTGAATACAGGCGGAAAGTGAACAATGAAATCAGCTTTTTGGAAGAAGAATACGATGCATTTGAAAACAGCAGTTTTATTGTTTTCAGAAATAAGGAGTTAAGTCGATCGGGAAGTTCGACTGAAGAGCTTTATGAAGAGTGGCTGGAGGATGTGGAAAGTGATGCCTATATCATGGAATCCTTTCATATTCTGCAGGATATGGCGGATACTCCATGATGATTGATTTCCCGGAAGAGATTTGAAAGCAGGAAGAGGAAATAAATGGATTTTTCTTTTTTGGCTCTTCTTTTTGCCGTCGGGGCATTGTTGTTCGCCGGCTTTCTCTTATTCGTGTACGGCCCCCAGGAAAAATTTATCTATCAGATCGTTTTTCGTGAGGCCTTGGATCCCATTTTTCTCATGACAGCGAAAAGAACGCTTAATATGAATAAAGCCGCGTTGAATCTTTTCGGCTTTACCCGCAAGGAAATGAAGTCTTTTGTCCCCTATGAAGCTTCTCCGGAATACCAGCCGGATGGACGGCTTTCCAAGGAAAAGGCTGTCGAAAAGGTCAAAAAAGCGTTGAAGGGAGAACCTCAACAGTTTTATTGGGTTCATCAGGACAGAGACGGGAACTCATTTGACACCATGGTCAGTTTGAACCGTTTCCGTTTTTTCGGGAGAACGTATTTATTAGCCATCACACGAGATATTTCGGCTGAAAAAGAGGCTTACAAGACCGCTGAAAAAGAAGAACAGCGTTTCCGAACATTGTTTGAGCATTTTCCCGTGGGTGTTTCAGAGCAGGACTACTCCGAAGCCAAAAGGATTCTTGAAGAGATCCGCCACAGGGAAGGATCCGATATCGATTTAAAAGCGTACCTCCATGCTCATCCGGAGGAATTTGAATCCTGTGTGGAGTCTATGCGCTTTATTGATATCAATTCTTCAGCCCTGAAGATCTTCGGGGCCTCTTCTTTGGAAGAATTAGAGCAAAATCGTAAAAAAATCATCGGTCCCGAGACAGAGGAGTTTTATATACGGGAGATGGAAGCGGTTCTCAAAGGGCAAACCTCCTTTGAAGGAGAGGGTTTTTATCGCTCTTTGACAGGAGAAGAGCTTTATATAAGGAAAAAATGGACGGCGGCTCCCGGCGAGGAAGAGAGTTTGAAACGTGTCTTTGTTTCTGCTGCGGATATGACAGCTGCCTACAAAGCCCGCCAGGCTGAGTCGGAGACCCAGCGGAAATATCATCTTTTGGTAGAAAAAGGGAATGACGGCATTGCAATCCTGCAGGAGGGGAAAATAGCTTTTGCGAATTCAAAGACATTGGAACTTCTGGGTTACAGTCAGGAGGAGTTGGCAGGACGCCTGTTTTTGGATTTTTTAACGGATGATGAAAAAGAAAAAGTCGGAGATTTTTACCGCAAAAGAGTCCGAGGAGAGGATGTCCCCGCTATTTATGAGACAACAGTCGTGAACCGTTCGGGAGAAATAATCCCTGTGGAATTCAACGTCTCACTCATTGATTATGAGGAAAGAAAAGCTGTTTTGGCTTTTATCCGCGATATCAGTTTCCGGGTTCAGGCAGAACGCTCTTTATATATTGAAAAAGCTTTTTTCCAAAGCCTTTTTGATAATGCCCCGGAAGGCATCGTTTTAGTGACTCCCGAAAGTATCATCACCAGGGCCAACCGCGCTTTTTTACAATTATTCGGTTGGAGCGAAAAGGAGGTCATCGGAAAGAATATCGATGAACTTCTTACGGATAAAGAGACACGGAAAGAAGCCTACTCCATCACTCATGAGATCAAAGATGGAGCGGAATTGAAACGGGAGATTGAAACGACCCGGCTGAAAAAAGACGGGACTCCCCTGGATGTTTCAATAATCGGTGTCCCTGTCACAATCAATGACGAAAAGCTGGCTGTTTACGGAATATATCGGGATATCACGGGCCGAAAAATCAATGAGCGGGCCTTAAAAGAGGCAACGGCCCGGCTGGAAGAGTTGGCCCGTACAGACCCTCTTACAGGGTTACTGAACAGGCGCGGACTTTTGGGAATGATGGAGTATGAGATCAAAAGAGCCAGGCGTTCGGGGAAGCGGTTTTCTATCATCATGGGTGATATCGATCATTTTAAAGAGATCAACGACCTCTTTGGACATGATACCGGAGATTTGATTTTGGAAAACCTGGCGGAGATCATGAAAAAATCTTTGAGGGCTCAGGATCTTATTGCAAGATGGGGTGGAGAAGAGTTTTTGATTCTTCTCCCTGAAACAACTTTGGCGGGAGCCCGATGTGCAGCGGAAAAACTGCGCAAAAATATTATGGATCATGTTCATCATATCCGTGACATGGAGTTCAATGTGACCATAACCTTCGGTGTCTGTGAATTAAAAGAGGATTTAGACTCAGAAATTTGTATTAAAAGAGCGGACAATGCTCTTTACCGGGGAAAAGAGGGCGGACGGAACAGGGTCATGTCCTCAGGCGATTAAGCCGATTATCAGATAACTCTTGAAAAACTTCTGAAAACAAGTAAAGTCAGGTCATGAAGAAATTTGTTTTGATATTATGCGTTTTTTTTATTTTTTCAGCTTTTTGGCCATCAATCCTTACTGCCGGAGAAGCACAAAAAAGCTCAGAAGACATTCAAACAGATGTCATTTCAGGCCCTCGTCAATGGTGGCTTCCGGCCGGGGAGATCCTTTTACTCAACGGTGTTTTAGGAGCTGCTAATTATTATATCGGGGGGCGTTCATGGGCGAAGATCGGGACGGCTTCGATCATTGAAAATTTTGAATTGGGTTTCGATTGGGACACAGACGGTTTCCCCTGCAATATGCTGGATCATCCTTATCACGGAGCCATGTTTTATTCCATGGGGCGCTCTATGGGTTACTCTTTCTGGGAATCATCTCTTTTCCCGCTTCTGGGAGCCCTTCAGTGGGAATATTTCATGGAAACGGAACGCCCGTCGACCAATGATTTGATCATGACAGCTATCGGAGGACCGTTTTTCGGGGAGATCCTTTTTCGCTCCGCAGTGGAATTGCTTCGCGCTCCCGAGAGCGGAACAAACGGTGTCGGTGTAGGACTTGCTGCTTTTATAGCCTCTCCTCCGCTATGGGTAAACAGGCGGCTTTACGGGGATAAGATCTCTTTTTATGAAGGGTCTTCTCCTTTCCGCTATGTTCGAATGGGCGCTGGAATAGGAAATGCCCAATCCCGCGGCCGGATGGAAGAGCGCTATAATCCCATTCTTTTTATTGAGGCGCAATATGATCATGACTCAGGAGACGGAAAAGTGCGTCCCTTTGACTATTTCACCTTCGATGCCCAAGCCGAACAGATCAAAAACGGAAATGTATTGAAACGCATTGAAACCAACGGGATCCTCATCGGTTCACGCTGTCCTCTTTTTAATGCAGACCGTTCCGTTTCCGGTCTTTTTGCCTCTTATGACTATATGGAAGGGCTATGGTATGACCGTTTCGCGAATGTCGGAGTGGGGCCGGGTATGTTTTTGGAATATGAAAAAGGCGCGACCCGCTGGGAAGTATTTTCAGGAATTTATGCCATATTCGGGGGAGCCAGTGCCCGATACGCCCTCATCTACGGGGATACGCCGTATGAGGACAAAGATGAAACCTATCATTTCGGGAGTGAATTGCAAAACGGAGCTTATTATCTCGGCCCGGGTTTTATGACCCTGGCCCATGTCTCGTATTCAAAAAAATGTTTTTCTCTTGAAGCGGGCTTACGTCAATTTTGGGTCTCTTCCGTACATGCCACGGATGCCAATGAATGGGGTTATTTCTTTCCCGTGAAACTGAGTGTGAAAACCGGTGCAGTTATGACTTCTTTGGAATATGAGTTTATTCACAGGCATTCCTTCTATGACGACTATACGCCGCTTTATAATGATGCCTTCACATTAAAACTCCTTCTGGGGTATCTTCTTTAAATCTCTTTTCTTGTGAGGCGGACAAATATCCGTATAATGGAAAGGGAGAGATAATGAAAAATCAAATTGAGATCACGGGCGCGCGTGTTCACAACCTTAAAAATGTCAGTCTGACGTTGCCCAGGGATCGCCTCATCGTCTTTTCCGGGGTATCCGGCTCTGGAAAATCATCCATGGCTTTTGATACTGTTTACGCTGAAGGCCAGCGCCGCTATGTTGAAAGTCTTTCCAGTTATGCCCGTCAATTCCTGGGGATTATGGATAAACCTGATGTGGATTTTATTGAAGGCCTGTCACCGGCTATCTCCATAGAGCAGAAATCCAGAAGCAAAAACCCGCGCTCCACAGTGGGGACGGTGACGGAGATCCATGATTATCTTCGTATTCTCTTCGCC